>Ga0114922_10000875_pt1 | contig 28918 bp, 21 predicted proteins | sample AartaG_FD_100975 | JGI IMG/M metagenome (GOLD analysis project Ga0114922, IMG submission 100975) | Deep subsurface microbial communities from Aarhus Bay to uncover new lineages of life (NeLLi) - Aarhus_00045 metaG | ecosystem: Environmental > Aquatic > Marine > Oceanic > Sediment | place... | reverse complement strand
TTGAGCGTATGTTTGGTCAAAAATTCCGTGTTGCCATTCTTTCTGGGACTGCCCACGATACCTATGACTTTCATCTCGCAACTCCTTTGTCTATCGCTGTTCATGAAGTACTAGATTGGTGGGCCACGGCGTACAATAGCAAGAACTTTCACGCTCGCCTTTGCCCTGACCTTCTAGCAATTATAAACAGAGACTAAGTAGAGGTCAAAATGGTTGAGATACTTGCCTTAAAACCTGAGGTTGAGCAAAGGCTTCATTCCTACGCGCTAAAGCGCCTCAAGGATTGGAGGGATGGCATTATGAGGGAAGCACCGCAGCTACGCCAACTCACCGTAGAGCAGCTTGCCGCCGACCTAGGTACCTTCCTAAATGACAACGAGAGGGACGAATTGGAGAACTGCTCACACGATATAGTAGGGTGGCTCGCCCGGTGTGTGGATGCTGGAGACAGCTATTTCCCAGATGCCTATGATACACAAGTTGTCACCCCGATGTCACGAGTCGAATCGTTGATAAGAAAGGTGTACCGGGCCAAGGACGATCAGAAAGAGTGGAGTGCGGCTCGCAAAGCAGTGAATCCGCCGCTTAACGATGCCAAGATGTACCTTAGCGATCAAGAATGTGATGAGTTCATAAAGGCTGCCCGCAAAGCCATACAGGTCTACACTGAGAAAGGAGAGGATTATCTCAGTGACGTGAGAGGCCTTGATTACCGCCGGTGTTTGGAGCGGATCAGCAACAGAAAGGAAGAAAAGAGACAGCTGGCCCTAGCGAAACTTGCTGCTCAAGAATTCAATCGATGGCTCAACGAGGAAAAGGCGCGGGTGCAGACGTTGGTGTCTCCCAATAGAAAAAACCTCGAGAGCTACTTCAGGAAACGAGTCAAAGATCGCCGCTATACGGGTCAGAATTTCTCTCGACTGTTGTCCACGAAGGAAAAGCAGGATTTCGATAAGATACTTGTTGGAATCAGCAGGAATAAGGCGGAGGAACTTGTGGCTGATGACTTCCGTTCATTCATTGCCACTGAATGCTGGAGATCGTTTTTTCTCTTGCCTTCAGCCGACTATGTCTTGGAAAAGGTCCCGTGTCTGGGGTTCATATTCGATGTCTTCGCGGTCGTTGAGACTGGAGTATGGTTGAGGCCTGGACAGAAGACCTTCAATGGCTACGTTTTCGATGTTTGCTCGAGAGAGAAGAAGGAAAGCTCTTCAGCAACGACACAAGAGTTCCTTGGTTATCATCATCTTGTACTCACTCCGGAAGCGCTCGGGCGTAGCTTCTGGCAGAACATCCCATTGGTTCTTTTGAAGGGATTACTCAGTGGGGAAACGCGCCCAAATGGAGCCACAATAGTCTCAGCCTCAGATGGTGATGTGACTTATAAGATTGAAGGATTCGGGGAGCAAGTTGAGATCCCCACTCAGTTTGCGGAGTACGTTGGGCGTATAGGTACCATCGATGAGATGGTTGGCACGGGCATGATGACCAAAAAGGTGGGCGATATTGTGAAAGCTGTGCTCGGGGAGATGGAGTCAAAACCTAAGACTTCACCAGCTAGAGAGAAGGACAGAAGAAGAGACAGCATGAAGAAAAGGATGTTTCGCTTGTTTGACGAAGGCAGAAGACCTGGTGACCCCGAAGTGAAAGCTTTAGGTGCCAAACCGAACTCATCCTACCGCTACTACCAGGAGTGGAAGAAAGCTCGCGGTCACAGCCAATCCTAAGTGCATTTTCCGTAAGAAATCATAGCAGTGATCATAGTGAAAAATCACGGTGGGAATCCTAGTCAATCATAGCAGTCCGTCATAGTCCCAATCACAACAAATCGTAGTAGAAAATCATAGTGGTAGTCGCAGTACTCTGCCAACCTTTGCACAAGCCAACCAAGCCGATTCATCGAATGAGCAGACTTGGTCCCCTCCTCCTACCTTGGCGCTACGCTTCTCGATGGCCTAGCAAGTCGGGCAACACAGACTGGTCTGACACCGACTGAACAAAATACGCTTTTGTGACTTGCCGAACGAGACAACTTGACCTCCGACAATACAAGTGATCGTGCAACAAAACAGGCTAACGTTTAGTAGCCTGGAAATGTAATCATATGACTTTGTAGTATTTCCGGTTTACCTCTTGACATTGTAGCTAGCATATTTACTAACTTTCGCCAATGCAGCTACGGCTCTTTTTGCATCACCGAATGTACCGATGTTATTCTGGGCTAAAAAGGCATATTCTTCAGCGGCAAATTCTGGCAGAGCGAACAATGTTACAGCCAGCGGCTTCTCAATTGTCTTTGCTGCATCCACAATACTCTGCGTGCATGGCCGTCCGGGGTCGGTGATCGCTAAAAGTATGTCGACATTTTCATCTTCGTTCAATATCTTCAGTGTTTCTCCATAGAGATTTGGAGCGACTAATGTGGCCACACCAATATCGGTGGGGTTACCAACACTTGTACCTACTGGCGGCAACAACTGCGTCAATCTTTCCAAAGTCGCACCTGATAACCTGGCCATCTCAAGCCCCAGGTCGACGCAATTGTCTGTGGTACCAACGTTAGTTCCCCCCATACCGGCTACAACGGCAATTCTTCTGCCTTTGGGTAGTGGCAAATGATAAAGGCAAGAAAGACAATCTACGATTTCCTCAAAACTGCGAACGCTGATTATCCCGGCCTGTTCAAACATGGCCTCCCAGACATACTTCGTCCCTGCAAGAGCACCGGTATGCGACATAGCGGCCCTGGCTCCGAGCTCAGTAGCACCACCTTTCCAGACAATAATGGGCTTTTCCTTCGAGATTTCACGAGCCAGTTCGAAGAATCGCCTCCCGTCCTTAATACCTTCCAGATATGAAATAATAATCTTTGTTTCCATATCCTGTCCGAAATACTCCAGGAAGTCTACAGCGTTCAAGTCGCATTCGTTGCCGCAGCTTACTACTTTGCTGAATCTAATACCTCTCCTTGTCAAAATATGGGTCAGGTAGTCAACAAAGGAGCCGCTATGTGAAAAGGAGCCCACAGGTCCACCTTCGGTCGTTATATTGTGCATTAACCCTTGAGGGAACGTTAGCAGTTTTGATGCTGGGCAGTAGATACCTATTGAGTTGGGTCCGATAACCCTGATACTTTTTGAGCGAGCAACTGTGCAGATCTGTTGCTCGATTCTCTTTCCTTCAGCTCCTTTTTCACCAAAACCAGCAGTGAAGACGATAATGCCCTTCATTCCTTTCTCAGCACAATCTTGAACCACTTGCAGCGTACTATCCGGCGGTGTCATAAGAACAGCAACATCAACATCATGCGGAATATCCTTTACACTCTGATAAGCTTTTAACCCTAGCACCTCTGTTTCACGTGGATGGACCGGATAAATCTCTCTAAAGCCTATTCGAATAAGGCCCTCCAAGAACATCCGCCCGAAGCTACCTACCCTGCTTGAAGCACCAATAATACTTAGAGATCTTGGATGAAATACTTGCTCCAGATCTGATATCGTAGAACTCATCAGTCATTTCCTCCTTGGAAACATATGCCTTTGTGTTGTTCAAGAATAAATTGCTCTGCAATTCCTCCTGAGTTTCTCAAGGTTTTCTGGCAACAGTGATTTAGTATCTGCTTACTGCACACGTAATCCCAAGAGCGCAGCTAATGGCCTCGTGTTGATTTCTTGACCTGGCACGTAAGAGTTATCTGTAGCATCAATTCTTGCCTTTATCCCAAATCGTTACCAGCTATCACTACACTTACCGTTGCCGCCCCTGGTGCACCACCCTGATTATGTGTCAAACCCAATCTTGGATCCTTGACCTGACGTTTATCAGCCTTGCCCTGGAGTTGTTTATAAACCTCATACATCATCCTTAGTCCACTGGCACCGACTGGATGTCCAAAGCATTTCAGACCGCCATCTGTATTGACAGGTAGTTTGCCGTTCAAGGTGAATGTTCCAGCCTCAATATCATCTCTAGCCTGTCCAAGGCTACTAAACTGCATATCTTCGTAAATAGTCAATTCTGTAATAGTGAAACAATCGTGAACCTCGGCACAACTTATCTCTTGCCTGGGATTCTCTATCCCTACCTCTTTGTAGGCAGCTATAGCAGCCCGCCTCGTCTCCTCTACGTGGGCAAAGTCGTAATTTTGAGTTAAGAAACCTTCGCGCGGTCCTTGGCAAATAGTCATAGCCTTTATGTAAATAGGATCAGGCCTGAATTTTTTGGCCAAATCAGCACGGGTTACAATGGCTGCTGCCGCTCCATCGCTGACACCGCAGCAATCGAACAAGCCCAAAGGGTAAGCTACAATGGGGGCATTCATTACCATGTCCAGCGTAATTTCCCGCTGAAAATGAGCCTTAGGGCTAAGTGAACCATTGTGGTGATTCTTGACCGCTATCTGTGCCAGCAGTTTCTTACCTTCTTCCACACTTAATCCATGTTTGGCAAAGTATCCAGTTGCCATCATAGCGAATTCGGATGGTGGTGTATCACTGGCCACTCGATAGCTCCATGTAGCAATTGGCCTCACCTGCGGTAATCCCATAAAACCGGTATCCTTTAGTTTTTCTGCACCCACTGCCAGTGCTATATCAACGACACCTGAAGCCACCGCATAGCAAGCACCTCTCAAAGCTTCAGAACCTGTAGCACAGGCATTTTCAACGTGAGTAAACGGTATATAGCCCAGTTTTAATGGGCTTGCTGCTATTTGTGCTGTTTCTCCTGACCAAACACTACCCCACCATGCAGCTTGAATATCATCAGGTCCTACACCAGCATCATCGTATGCCTCATAGACCGCATCCACGATCATGTCGTCCAGGGTCTGCTCCCAATTCTCACCGAATTTGATGCATCCCATCCCGATAATCGCTACTCTATCTTTGATACGTTTCATTTCTGCCATCCTTTCACCAACAATGCATCTTTACCTTGCGGGGCGGCATTTCCACCAATAGTTGTAAATACCACCGACATAGTAAAGCTTCCTGAATGTTAGGTCTACGGGCATTCCAATCCTGCATTCAGTAGGATCTCTGTCAGTCATGTCTATAAGCATTCTGCCTCCTCCCTCAAAATCGAGCACTGCTACTGTGACCGGAGGATCAACAGTGGCCATAAGATGGTCGTGACAAAATGAGAAAACATTGGCCTTCTTGTCCAAGAATGAGTAGTATTCAAAGTTATCCTTAGCCCGACAGCTTACGCATACCCTTTGAGGAGGATATTGCGGAGTTCCGCAGTTCTTGCACTTGGTACCTCTTAGCCGTAACTCTTTTTCATTCTCCTTCCACAGCGCCTGCGACCCAGGTTGGCGCAATTCTATAGGGGGACGTGCCGGTGGTTGTACTGTGATTAACTCACGCCAGCGCAAGTATCTATTGTAGTTACCCAGCATTTTCTTTGATGCTATACATTTGGCAATTCCCATCTTGTCTTTAACTCTGGCCTTTTCTATATCATCAGTCACCTTCAGGCTGAACACGTCACAGCCGTTTCCATAAGCAATAAGGATAATCCTGTTACCGGTCATAGCTTCTTCCAGAGTCTCTACTAGGCCCATCATCGGCATAGCGGAGCCAGCGTCTCCAACATTAGAAAATAGCGTATCCTTTGATTGAGTCTTTGGGTCGAATCCCAATTTTTTGACCAGTGTACCTATTTGTCGTCGATTAGAAACATACAAAACACAGGTAGAGAAATCGTTCGATGTTAGATTGAATTTTTCTAGTGCGCCTGAAACTGCCGTTGGAATTACCTTGTTGTACCCCTCATCTACAATGAATCTGTCCTCAGCAGAACGCACAAAGAGGTCTTTATCCGATCTCCAAGAATCCTGAAGCTCTTCATAAATAGAATAGCTGCCTTCGACTTCGGCAATAACTGCTTTATTACCTACCAAAAGCGCAGCGGCCCCATCGCCAAAACTAATCTCGTTAGCCCCGGCGGGATAGCCCAATCTCATTTCAGAAGCGACTACTAGAATATTGCTGGCTGAGCCACTTCTGACGGCATCTACAGCGGCTCTTAGCGCATTAGTCCCGCATCTCAAAGAACCGCTGAAATCCATTGTGATTGACTCTCTGTTTATTCCAAGAACCATAGCTATGGTCGCAGCAGTTTGCTTGTCCTTGTACGGTGCAGTGGTAGAGGCAAGAAACAATCCGTCTATGCTATCAAGATCAATTCCTTTGAGACAGTCCCTGGCTGCTTCTACAGCCATAGTCAGGCTATCTTCATCATAGTTGGCTACCGCTTTTTCGCCTGGTGCTGCTGGTATGTCCCAGGCGCGGCCTATCTCGGCCCGATTTAGACGATAGAGTGGAATGTAAGCACCGTATGAAGTTATTCCTACCATAATACCTCTCCTTTCGAGAACTGAAAGCCAGACTTTGACTAAACGTCTGAAGCTATGATTTGATCGCGCAATATTTGTTCTATCACTTCAAGGGCTTTATTATTAGACGCTTTGACGACACTTGAATCTATCACACGATTATTGGTCAAGATCGTTATCCTATCTCACTATAATCGTTCTTCACATTCTAGCACAGTATGCGAGCATGAACTAACTCTTGCAGGACCCGACCAAGAGCCGAATGTTAGACATGCCTTCCGATATCAGTTTTTGCCACTGCCTCTTAACAGTGCAGAATTTAGAACTCACGTTATTTTACTGAGGTAAGGACTGCGAATCATCTCCAAGTCATCGCTCGGGAAACGAAGGCACAAGAGCTATGGAGGGGTGTGGTAAATGAAATTGACAATGAAGGAATGGGAGTATACCATAGCGACAGTATTTGGCATTAGAAATCATGGTCATAAGCATGTTGAGAAAAGCTAGATATCTTCAAGTGTGACTATGGCTTGCCAGGCTAAATCAAGGTAGGAGGTAGCTCAAAATGAGCGAGGCTACAAATCCGACTCCAACAGCATGGAAAAGTGGGAGTTTATCTTACGATTCTGGTCTGACGCTTGATGTTGCTAAGAAAATGCTAGAAGCGGGTGAGAAAGAAGCGGAGAAACAGGGTGTGCCTATGTCGATGGCTATTAGTGATGCCGGTGGTAATCTAGTAGCCTTTAGACGCATGAATAACGCCACATTGTTCAGCATACAGATTGCCATGGATAAAGCGTTTACCACGGTGTTTGGCAAGATGCCTACCGGGAGCTTAGCAAGCCAATATTGCACGGGAGGACTGGTCCCCCTCTTCTTCCATGAACGGTGGATTACATTTCCGGGAGGGTTTCCCATCACAAAAAATGGAATGATATTGGGGGGAATCGGCGTAAGCGGAGGGATTATCGAGGATGTCTACGTGGCTAAGGCAGCTTTGAAAGCGGGTGGCTTCAATCTCGAGGAAGTAGACGCTGCCATAATGGCTGCGATAGGGGATACGCAGAAGAAATAGAAGGCCTGCCTAGGAAAAGAGACACTTCGCCGAAGGCTAGTCAGCGGCTATCGATTATCTCCGGAACTTTTGAACCGTTAGTTCCCTGAAAGCGATCACACCTCGGCTATTTTGCCCTCAATTTTCTCTTATACCGGTGTTGTTCCCACTCAGGTGGATATTTACGATTGAGTATGCTCCAATAACTGTGTGTAGACAAAGCACTGCGGCTTTGTTTCACAAAACCATTACAGTCAAGTACTGAGTAGGTATAACCTCTGTCCAATACTTCTCTCATTATGCCCTCTACTAGTCCTCCGTCATCCATTACTGGATAGAATGCCTGGTAAAGTTCAATGTTGCCAAGAGCCTTTTCTATCCTGCCAAGTTGTGCTTTGCTGACAATTTCAATCTGACAAATATCAAGGTGTTTGACGCCGATATTCTGGATAATTGGCAGCATCTCAAATAATTTCCCTCGGTGAGGAGGCCAGGATGGTGTTTCAACAGTAACCGTAGGGATATGCTTGACCGCCAGCCTCAAGTTGTTATACACGGTATTGGAAAAATTTGTCGCTCCCAGATGAACTCTAACCTCGTCAAAGCCTGAATCCTTCAGTCTTAATATATTATCCAGATTCAACAAAGTTCCATTGGTATAGACTTTAGCCCATCCCTTCGTTCCCATAAATGGGTCAACTACATTCCTAAAGAATCGCATCAATTCTTCAAGGATAGAAATATAAAATAGTGGTTCACAAACGCCGGTGAACTCATAGTACTGCATCTTGACATCGGCAGTGATCATTTGCTTCTCTTGTGCCAGATATCTTTGTATTATGTCTTGCCATTCATCCCCCAGACTGAATCCTTCGGGCGGCATATAGTCCTGCCGAACTATGTGAGGTTCAAAACAATAGACGCAATCTCTATTACAGACATCTGGTAGTCCCACATCCCTTCCCAGCAAAAACGCACGATGATATGCATCTGAATAGAAACATCCATAACATCCAGGTGAGATATCTTCTCCTATATACGCGCAGCTTCCGTGGCACTTGAATTTCAGTCCTTCAAGTTTTTCTTGCCTTTCAATCTTCTTATTGTAGGCTTCCTGGATTGGAATGATCTTTATCATTGTTTCATCATTCGTTATTTGAGTTAGTGAATTGACTAGAACCTTGGACAAACTGCTTGCAACTCAAGTGATGTGCCGCTGTAATACCAAGCCTACGCTGCGATTAAACTCTGAAGTCAGAATCAGTACAATAACAAGTCAGGATTCAGTGCCAAAATCCCACACGTACAGTCTACTCAAGAATACCAAATCAAAAACAAGTAGTCATTCCACTATGAAGACAGATCCCGCATACTTTCACTCAAATGCAGTTACTCTAGGAAATAGTGACCTTATTCTGTTGTAGCTTAGTCCCAGAATACTTTCTCTTCATGCCGCTACTCGTCAAGATAGAGGAATCTGGCAGGGTTTGTCTGAATCATTGTCTTGATGTCTTCTTTCTCTATACCAAAGTGTATCATTGCGCGAACAAACATACGCCAACAGTCGAGAGCATCACCGAAAAACGGTTGGCCACCGTCGGTGCAGGGAATGACATAATCAGGCCCCACCTCAGCCGTCCACTGGAGACCCTGGTTCGGGTCAATCATAGGCCAAATGATACTGGGGAGGACTTTGTTAGCATCAACCTGGAGGTAGCAGCCAAGGCGGGTCAGCTCTTTGTATTGCTTTATCGTGGCTCGGTCCTCCATGGCAGTCCATGGGGCTGCGTGCATCCAGAGTAGATGGGCGCCAACTTCAGACGCGTATTGTGCTAGAGGCAAAATACGATCGTATGTCATGGTGGCGTGGCCTGTCATTACTGGTATCTTATATTGAGCACAAAGTCGTACGACCTCTTTCACTTCACTGTCCAATTTACCACTTTCGTCGTACATGCGCAGATCTGGACCACAGTTCTTGCCTCCATAAGTTTGGCACCAGAATACTATGCCCCCGAGATTGGGATATTTATCTATTAAGTTTATCTGGTCGGGATGATGACTCCATGCCAATATATGAGCGCCCAGACACCGACAGGCATACTCAAGCTGACCATCACGCACCATTTCGTCTACCCGCTGTTGAGCACACCAGGCTTGCCCTACGGTGGGGAAAAAATGATCCTGACTAATGAAGGCGCGCATCTTGGCTTTGGAAGCCTTAACAGCGTATTCGATTATGTCATTTGCTCTGGGCACATAGTCCGGGTAGAGGCGCACCTGAGTATCTATCGAGTTTTCAATGAATTCGTCTTCGACACCCATGTAGATATCATAGAACATTTCATAGATGAAATGGCCGACCTGACCAGAACGTCCGGCCTTTCGTATTTCCCATAGTTGGTCATACGTCCACTTCGCTGGGTAGCCTGCCTTTGCCCTGCCTTCCTTGGTCACCGACCTATATGCGTCTATAGCTTCATTTGGCAGACCATTGAACCTCTCATGATGATCGCGTCCCTCTTCGAATAGTTTTGGGTTGTAAGCTTTTCCTGGCATTTGACTTCCTCCTTATCTTTTCGGCTTTCCTAATCAGTAACTTATTGTTATCTAGCGATAGCTACCAGGTTGTCGTTCCACCATCGACATAGATGATTTGTCCAGTGACAAAATCAGACGCCTTTGAAGCTAAGAATACCGTAGGGCCAACAACATCTTCAGGAAATCCCCAGCGGCCCAGCGGGATGCGGGCTCTCATTGTTTTGGCAAACTCCGGATTGGCCAAAGCTTGTCGCGTTAAGTCTGTCTCAATCAGCGTAGGAGCGACAGCATTAACAAGAATGTTGTATTTTGCCCACTCGCAAGCTAGTGTACGAGTGAGTGTGTCCACCGCTCCTTTGCTGGGGCTATATGCCACTGCACCTGATGGAGCTCCATACCTCCCGCGCACCGAGGATACATTAATTATCTTACCGCTCTTGTGTTTCATCATGACTCGGCCAATTGCCTGGCAGCAGACAAAGGTACCACGAGCATTAAAATCCATGACCTTTTGCCAGTCTTCTACTGGAATATCTTCAGCCGAATTGCGAATGTTGATACCAGCGGCATTGATCAAGATATCAACACGCGAAAACTCCTTGACCACACGGTCCACCATATCCTGTACCGAGCGCTCATCGGTAACGTCACACGGGATAGCCAGTCCTTTGCTACCCAGAGCTTGTATCTCGGCAGCCACAGGCTCAAGTTTGCTTAGAGTCCGACTCGCCACTACCACATCAGCCCCATGTTTTGCCAAACCTATTGCTAGTGCCTTCCCTATCCCCCCTGAACCACCCGTAACAACACCCACCTTTTGCGACAAATCAAATAACTCATTCATATTCTTCTTCCCTACCTTGCCATGTATTTTCAAATTCAGACATGTATTCGAATTTCGTCTTGCGATACGGGATGCTGCCAACGAGCATTTTAGAAATTTACTTTATCTATTCCTTTTAGACCTATCATTTCTCTTGCCTCATCAGGTGTTGCCGGTACCATACTCATTTGTTCTGCTATATTCACAACTTTGCTGACTTGCTCGGCACTATCTCTTGCGAGTCTACCATACCCAGCCCATAAGCTATCTTCCATACCGACCCGAACATGACCGCCGAGCGCTAAGGTAACTACGGCAATGGGGATCTGGTCTTTCCCAACCGCAGCTACTGACCAGGTAAAATCACCCAGCACTTTTCGAGCATATTCATATACAAAAACGAGAGTACCGGGCGTTGCTGGCATGCCACTCAGTCCTCCCATTACAAACTGAACATGCAGAGGTTTCGAAACATATTGTCGCATTACCATGAACTCGACTGCCCCGACCTGCCCCAAATCCCAGATCTCTATTTCCGGTTTTGTATCATTTTCTTTACAAATCTGGCTATATTCCCTCATCATTTTGTAAGTGTTTGGGAAAATAAGGTCTTCCTGTTTAATACGTGCCTCTTCCCAGGGAAATTTAAAGCTTTTCATCTTTTCTGCAATATGTATCATCGTACCACTCAGTGAGCCGCAATTCAGGGTAGCCAACTCTGGCTTGAATTCAGGCACTACGGCAATACGTTCCTTTTCATTACCCGCACCACCTGTCGTAATATTGATGACTACATTGCAACGGCGTTTTATATCAGAGACAATCTCCCGAAAAACATTTAAATCCGGTGTCGGTTCACCTGTCTCATGCTTCCTTGCATGAACATGGACAATAGCAGCACCGGCCTCGTATGCTTTTACCGCGTCATCAGCAATTTGTTTCGGTGTTGCCGGTAGATAATCCGACATACTGGGCGTCGGTCCTTGCCCGGTAACCGCTGCGGTAATAATAACTTTGCGCAAGATTTTTTCCCCTTCTAGCATGACCTTCTCCTTACTAATAGTAATTCATTTATTTAGGGCCTTAAATAGAACCAGCTGTTTTAGTAGCCGCCTATTTATCTCGTCTAATACCTGCGTTCGCGTCTTTCCGCCATAATTATACCAACCACTGCCTGTTTTGATGCCCAACTCACCCTTGTTAACTTTGTCCAGTAGTGTTGCCGATGGCTCTGTTCGGTTACTCAGTGTTTTGAAGAGGTTTGCCGAGACCCTCGCTGAAGTATCAAGGCCAATCATATCATCCGCCTCCATAGGGCCAATGCAGGATAGCCGGAATCCGTACATTGCTTTGGCAGCCATGTCGATGTCCTCAGGTGTGGCAATGCCTTCATCCAGTAGATAGCTGATTTCGCGAAAGATGGCACCTTGAATCCTGTTGACGATGAATCCAGGGATTTCTTTGTTTACCAGAATTGGTTTCTTACCGACCTGCAGCATCAAATCCTTTGTCGTTTGAATCACCTTGTCGGAGGTATATTGTCCGCTGTGAATTTCGACGAGTGGCATAATATGAGCAGGGTTGAAGTAGTGTGTACCAACGACGCGGTATGCCGTCTTCATTTCCTCTGTCAATGTGGTAATCGTCATGCTACCCGTATTGCTGGCTAATATAACATCGGGATCACAACCATCAAGCTTTCCGAAGAGTTCTTTTTTGTCGGCTAACACTTCGGGAATCGTTTCCACAATGAAGTGACATCCTCTGATAGCTTCCGATAATTCAGCCATCGGTATATAGGTAATCCTCGACTTAATAACCTCAGGCGCTTCTTCTAGGAGTTCGAACTCGGCAAACAGCTTCAGATTTGTATCTATCTGTTGCAGGCACTTGTCCAGCGTTTCCTTTCTACGGGATAGTACTCTAACGCTTTTGCCAGCCTGAGCAAAGCTCTGGACAATGCCTTCACCCATGTTGCCCGCCCCTATCACCACGATCTGTTTTATATCACTCGGTTTTCGATAGCCAGTTTCATTCATAGTGATTCAGTCCCTCTACACATCTTGTTAGTAACAGTCTCAGGAATTTTTCAAGGTTATTTCACCCAGGTAGATATCCTTCCGTGTTCTGGCCGTTATACTCTGTTCCTTATACCCGGCTGCTGCTATTCTTACAGTATATTCGGTGTTATCCGCTAATCCTTCAAACTCAAAGTCCCCAAAGGCATTCGTCTTCACCTCCCACCGCTCACTATCGCTACTTAGGGCAACTGCCACTCCCTCAGCACATTCGTCTCTGTCTCCATAGATTATTGTCCCTGCAATAAACTTCCTGGGCAGTCCCATGTATCTCACCTTCTCTCCAATGTCATACCCGCCATGTAACGCCTCCGTCTTGCCCGAGGCTATAAACCGGGATACCTCACTTCCAGGGTCATCCAGGTCACCAAAGATCAAGGCTCCTGTAGGACAGGACTCCACACACCGGGGCTCCTTCTCCCCTTTGTCCAGCATATGCGCGCACAGAGTGCATTTCTGCGGTAGCTGCTTCTCTTCATTCCACTCAATCACCCGATAAGGACATGACGAAATGAGCTGTTTCTGCCCCTTAGCCTTCACCGGGTCAATTATGACAATACCATCCAGTCTCCTGTAAACAGCGCCATTCTGCGCCATTTTGATACACGGTGCATCCTCACAATGCATGCACGGTATCGGCGTATATGTTACCTTAACCTTGGGATATTGTCCCCGCTCCTCTTCAATCATCCGTATCCAGTTCTGCCCCTCCATCGGTTGACCCGCAGAATAACCTTTGTAGTCATTGCCCGCAAACTCGTCCCTGCAGGCCAGGAAGCAGTTATAGCACCCGGTGCATTTATTGATGTCTATTACCATGCCGTATCTTGCCATCTCTTCCCTATGCCTCCCATTTGCATACTTCTACCAGGCAGGAATGATTAGCCATGCCCGGAGCATTCCTGGATACCATTCTCGATGGAGTGAGCAGGTTCATACAGCCACCCCTCTCGATACTGCCTGCCTTGCCTGGCTCCAGCGGATCATACTTGGCACCAGCTTGATAGCTATGCACTGTGGCCGGTCTTATCCTCTCAGTTACCTGTGCGATGCACAGTACTGCTCCGCGGTCGTTATAGACCTTGACGATGTCGTCATGCTTGATACCACGTGCTTCTGCATCTGAAGGACAGATTCTTATCGGCCACCAGGCATAGCCATCTTTCTTAACACGATGCTGAGGTATGTCACTCAACCACGGATTCTTATTATCGTGCTGGGTATGATAGGAAAAACGCACATGCGGTGTAATCATCTGCAGAGGGTACTTTGCTGTCAGCTCCTTCGTTTCGTGTCCCTCCCAGCTGGGAATGTATCGTGGCAGTGGCGGTCTCTCTTCATCATTGGGGTCGAACTTGGTCAAGCTCTGGGATACAAACTCTATCTTCCCGCTATAGGTAGCCAGCTCGTGTGCTTCGTCTGTACCTTTCCTGGGGTTCATATTGTACGGAGAATCACAGGGCCTTCCCTCATAATACCAGCGATTAGAAATGGTTGGTTTATATTCCTCTGGCAAAGGAACAACGAAGTAGCCCTTCTTCTTGAACTCCTCGTAGCTAACATACTCCGGCAGCGACGAGATATTGAATACCTTCTTTATCCAGTCCTCCTCTGAGTTGCCTTCAGTGTACTCTTCCACGAATCCCAGCCTCTTGGCTAATGCCTTGTAGATTTCCCAGTCCGATTTGGATTCCCATAATGGCTCAATGCATTTCTTTTGGTAGATTATTACCCGGTGGTTTGACCCGGTATCATCCTGCCCGTACCCTCCGGGAGATGCCCAATCGGAGATATCAGCGCGCTCAAAATTAGTAGAAGCAGGTAAGATAATATCTCCGAAGCGAGTCTCGCTCTGCCAGTGACAGTCCTGCATCACCACAAACTCCAACTTCGGGCTCTGGTACATGCGCACCCATCGGTTTGTCTCGGTCATAGTACTGATAAATGAACCGCCGTGACGATGAATCATCCTAATTTCAGCGCCGTTAGGTCCTGGCTCAGGACAGGTATAAGGGATAAACTGTTGTTCAATTGATTTCCCGCAGAATCCTTCGCCTATCCAGCTAATCGGTGGATTCAGTATTGCCTCCGGCAGCAGCAGACGGTATACCTTCTGTGAAACTGAGTTCTGTGCCTGCTTCTTTGCCACCTGTCCAAAGGTATCCCAGCCGGCGGAACCATAACCGGGCATTTTGAAAGCATAATTGCGCGGTGCTCCCATAGCTGCACCACCCCAGACGTTGACTCCCGGTTTACCCAGCCCCTGCATGGCTATCAGCAACACCATCAGTCTTGCCCATTCAGTGGCATAAGCTGAGCGGCATGCCCCGCCTACCCCGTATATTGCACCAGTAGCCAGCATGGTCTTTTTTGCCGCCCATTCCCTGGCCAGAACAGTAATGTTATGAGCCGGAATATCGCAAATCTCCGCTGCCCATCCTGGCGTTCTGGGAATGCCGTCATCTTCTCCCAGAATGTGCTTCCGAAATTCCTCAAAGCCAACGGTGCGGTTTTCCACGAACCATTTATCATATGTCCCCTCTGTTATCCAGACATAGGCTATCGCCTCTGCGATGGCAGCGTCGGTGCCAGGATGTGGGGCTAACCACTTATCACCGAGATGGGCTGCTGTGTAGTTACAAAAGGGATCAATGAATATTCGATCTATACCTAATTCTCTCAACCAGTGACGATATCTTGCTGATTCCTGCCCGTTATAACCCCCGGCACTGGTATCGGGGTCGACCGACCAGAAGATAACCTGCTCGGTATTGTTCAAGGCGTCTGCCAGCATATCATAGTTGTCAGAGACCCCCAGTTTCCAGAAATATCCCCAGGCATGTACCGCACCCCAGTGCCATCCCTCCCAGCTATCAGGATTGTCAAAGAGCTGAGTATACCCCAGCATATTGAAAAAACGGCCGAAGGGCCCCATCTTGTAATGCAGGAGCCCCCAGTTATGGTGAGATGATGTCATCGCAGTGATCGCTGCCGGCCCATACGTCTTTCTAATACGCTTCATTTCCTCAGCTACCGTATCAAGAGCCTCGTCCCAGGATATGCGTATGTATTCGTCCTTGCCTCGCATCTCCGGATGTCGGTCACCGTGCGGATCAAATGTCTTTCGCCTGTACGGATACTTGATCCGGTTCTCCGAATAGATCCTCATCCTTTCCGCTACCACATAAGGATTCAAAAAAGTCTTACGTGGCGGAGTGAACTTTCTTCCCCTGGCCTCGATAGTCCAGGATGGAGCATCGGTGTCATCAAAGACGATGGGGCGCATCTTGGTTATCTTCCCATCCTCTACATGGACAAACACCGGACCGCCTATTGTACACTGTGTAAGAATCTGCTCTCCCATAGATTCTCCCTTCCTAAACAAAACTAATGTTCAGAGGAGTATTTGTCTCTTCTCCAAATCCAAGCAGTAGTGGTCGAAGTAAGTTTGAATGATCGGTAATCAGTCCATCATAGCCATAATTATACAACACTTTTCCCCCTGCTCTCCTCAGCTTCAGGGCCTCCGGCATTTTCCTGGCCAATATCCTTGATGTAGCTTCCTCTGGCTTGGCTTCAGGTATGCACTGTTCGGGACTATCCGTAATTCGCTGGATGCCCTCCACACCTCGCTGTATCAACAGACTGGCTTCTCGCCGATGTCAACCAGTTTGCTTGACAAACCTGGTTATCTGAGATGAGGCAAGAATGTTGCCAACTGGGGAACGAAAATGAGAATAAACATGGAGGCTGTTAGGGTTACAAGGAATGGAATAGAGCCGCGGAATATGGTAGTCAGGGGCACATCCTTGTACAGATTGTGCATAGCGAATGCCAACAACGCGAATGGCGGGGTGAGGGAACCTGTCATTATCGCCGCTACACATAATACTCCAAAATCCAAGGGGTCAAAACCGAGTGCCAGAATTATGGGGAAGAATATTGGCAACGTTATAACCATTACTGCAAATATATCCATTATGATTCCCATGAGTAGATACACCACCAGTATTAAAGCAAGGACAGCGTAACGATTTACACCTAAACCCATAATGACATTGGTTAATGCCGTTGGTACTCCCGAGACCGCCAGGGTGCTGGCGAATATCCAGCCACCAATAAGCATCAGCATAATCATGGCCGAAACTGGCAGTGTTTCCTGCAGGCTACCTATGATGCCTTTTACGTTCAGTTTTCTTCTAGCTACACCGATCAACAGGACTGCAAGACATCCAATACACGCAGCTTCGGTGGGACTGAACACGCCAAAGTAGATGCCGCCCATCACAATAACAAAAACAAGTGCTATTGGCCATAGTAGATAGGTGTGCTTGAGTCTGTCGATCCACCCCACACTTGGTCCGGCTGGCGCCAAGCTTGGATTCAATCTGGTTTGTACTGCAATCTGGATTATGGACAACCCCATTATGAAGATGCCGGGCAAAATGCCGGCAATAAAGAGATCAGCAATTGAGGTATCGGTGAGAAAACCAAACAGAATGAAAGACCCGCTGGGAGGAATCATGATACCGAGGTTTCCGCTGGCAGCGATGGCACCCAGGGAGAATCCATCGTCGTAGTTGCGTTTTTTCATCTCCGGACGAGCGATCCTACTCATGGCTACTGCGGTGGCTATATGGTTTCCGCAGACGGCACCGAAACCAGCACAGGCAGCCGAGACGGCCATTGCCAAGCCTCCCCGAACACTCCCCACCCACTTGTAAAGTGAACTGAAAGCATCCGCGCCGATTCCTCCCCTGGCAGCCATCACCCCCATCCAGGTATAGAGAGGTATTATCACCAGAATTTGCTTAAGACTCTGACCCCAAGTCTGCCAGCCAATTAAGGCAAGTCCAACATCCCATCCACGAATCAGTATCATCCCCAGGAACCCAGCTAGAATCATGGTAACGGCAACCGGAAAGCCGATCATCATCAGGCCTACAGCCAGGGCTACCATTATTACGCCTACTTGAACGCCGGTTAACTCCATTGATTACTGCTCCCTCCGGATTTGTCCCACAGTCTCGGGAAATCTGGCCAGAAATACCAGGGTCATTATGGCACAGGCAAAGGCGGCAAAATATCCTAACGGCTCATATGGTATCTTCAGCACAGCCGTTTGAGTTTGCCTTGCCCCCAGGTCCATGGCATGCACCAGTAAACGCCAGCTAACCATTCCCAGCATCCCGCTGGTCACTAACGAGATTATCAGTGCAAGACCCAGCCGCGGCGAGCGGGGCAACCTCTCTACCAGAAACGTCAACATGATATGGCTTCCTTTGGCCGCGGCCATGGCCATGGGGCCCCACACGATGGCGACATAGGCCAAATTGGTGAGATCCCAGACGCCGAGGAGGGGTGACCGGAAAACGAACCGCATGAATACGTCCGCTGACACCGCCAGCATCATTGAAGCTAATATCAGTCTCATTCAATGATAATTCAATACATCACACAGTTCGTCAAATCGTTCAATACGCATTAGCAATTAATCAGGTACATATTTGACAAGAATACTTCGACGTACGTACCATTCACAACATAGTAGTGAATTGCGTAGATATGTTGCGTATACACACATGAGCAAAAAGGAATTTCACGGATATGTCTATTCTGCAGGACCCAACTGAAGCACTCAACCAAATCGAGTGGTACCTGGACAATCAAACTCTGGAGAAATTCCCTGGGGCCTTTCTTCTATCATCCGGCAATCTATGTCGTCAGGTACTGGAGCAGATTCTATTCATACTAGCATTCTACAGTGGAATGCCACAATCAATGTACATAAAAACAAGTCACGAGTTAAGAACAATCGGCAAAGTCTTGAAGGCGCTTCAAGAGAAGAATCCAGCCTCTGGTAGAACATATTTCGAAGAGGCGCGATTGCGAGGACCGAGGATCCGGAAATTCGCTGGATTCCGTCGTTCGTTAGACAAATGGCGCAGGGAATTTAATGAACCGTCTCACTTTCACAATCCTGCGGCATCGCGAAATACCCAGGAAGCTCACATTCGAGAATTTCTCAAGAAAATGCGGAGGTTGCTTGACCATGAGGACCCGTTTCTCATTACTGCTGCAGTAAACGAAATACGGTCAAAAGGTAGGATCAGGGCTACACTCTCAACTGATTCCAAGAATATCCCAGGAATTCAAACAACGCTGATAGTATCACCAAAAGACTTAGTTATGGTCAATGGGAGACTGACGCTAAAATCACCATCCTTTCCTATAGAAGTTGTGCCTGATGATAAAGAGGTACCGTATCGGTGGTCTTCAAGAGTTGTACTCGTTCAACATTCATACGGGATGCATATCGCTTCCCGACTAGTAGCTCAAGATGGGAAGCCAATTGACCTGACGAGCTTTGAAACGATCCTCCTCAGTTTAGCGCGGACTTCTGAAGGGAAAAAGCGCCTTGAGCATAGGCTCGGGAAGCTAGGAGTCAAAGTTGCATGGAAGACAGAGTGACAAATAGACTGTAGGCTAGTCTTAGGTGGAATACGGGTTATACCTACTATCACAAAAATGTTCTCGGGAATGTTGGGACAAGGCGTCTACATTAAGTCAGCCAAGCTAAGGGGATTGGAGTATGCATTCTACTAAACAATCAGCCATCTCGTATCTTCAGAGTTTACTCACCATTTCCGCTTCTTTTCCCTGCGTTATTGATATTCATTCGTAGTCCCAAAAAAAACGTTCCTGAAATGTCTCAGGTTATTTCGGTGTTGGTTTCAGGCTAGTTTCCAACGTAGTTTCGGGGTTGGTTTCAGCGTAGGTTTCAGGGTAGTTTCCAAGCTAGTCTCGGGTTTGGTTTCAGGGTTGTTTCAGGGTTGTATCGCTCTTAGTCTCAGGGTTGTCCAGTCTGGTACCCCCTCGAATTGGTCCTGTTCCACTTCTATAGCTGCTTCTACGGCGACTTCTACAGCTAGTTCTAGCTACTTCTGCCACTTCTACCGCCACCACTACTACTTCTACCTACTTCTACGACTTCTGTCGGTTCCATCACTTCTATGACTTCTATCACTTCTACGCCCCACGTACTTCTATGGGTGATTCTAAGTTTCAAGTTTTAGCTTTATTTTAGCTACAATTTCAAGATAGAAGCAGTAGAAGTTGAAACCTGGGATAATGGACCAAACCTTAAGCATGGGGTCCCTGATTGCTGGGTCCCAAAACGATGTTCTGTTTACACAAAGCTATTGACTAGTCATTATCTCGGTGTTATTCTCACAAACAAATCTTAATTGCAGGGAGGTTCAAATGCAGGCATATTGTATGAAATGCAGAAGAAAGGTTGAGATCAAGAATCCAAGGGCCATCACAATGAAAAATAAACGTCCAGCGACTCAAGGCGTATGCCCGAGGTGCGGGACTAAGGTGTTCCGCATAGGTAAGTAGATCCAGCGATCTTGAAACAAGGGCCTCACGAAGTAGCCCTTATAGCATTAGTAATAAGACTGGCTGCTAGCCGGCTACACATTCTGGCTGATTGTTGGATCGTCAGTAGAGTCAGCAGCTAAATGAATCTGCTGGCTATTCTATTATTCTGTTACGTTCTGGCTTGTCGCGAGACCGTTGAATCGATATTCATTCAGCCTAGCTATTAAAAATGCTCGTAATTCACCATGCTTATTCGTTTAAGATCAATTATGATAAAATGAAGCACTTTCCGCATCAAACGAGGTTTCAACTAGCATCGAAGGAGGGCAAAGATGGAAATAAAGACTCTTAAGCTATACTATGGTGGGAAGCCAATGCCATGGGGAAAAGCTTGCGTGGTCACAGATTTCAAGGGTCTCGTCTTCCTAGGCGGGGTGGAAGGCATTGACCCTGACACAAGCACAAGGGATTCGCAGGCCGAGGTATTTCAGCCTGTTGATGTGGCCCAAGGAGTTGAGGCTCAAGCAAGACTATGCTTTCAGAAACTCAAATCTGCCCTAGAGGAAACGGGGTCGGCTCTCAGCAACATTGTGAAAATGTGGTATTACGTCGTTGGTGACTTTCCAGAGGGATTGGCCTATTCAGACCAATGGCAGACAATATGCAGGGTAAGGGAAGAGTTTTTTCAGGAATATGCTCCAAATCTGTGCGTAGACAAGAATCCGCCTACATGTGATCTAATTGGAGTGAAAAGCTTAGCTCTTCCCGATATGCTCATAGAGATAGCCGCTGAGGCTGCGATTTGAGGGAGCTTTTCATCCCTATTTGAACCTCACTAACTCACTGGTTCCCTACAAAACTTCGAATCATCCTGGAAACCCGCAGACCTAATATACCTCCGCACCATTTCAAGTGAGTTGGAACCGTCACGTGCTTTAATCGGGTTCATGTAATACAATACTACAGGCCCAGCCAAGTTCTACCCGTTTCCGGCCGGTGTTTTGCTTAGTAGGATCTCACCCAGATACGTATCGATCTTGGTCTTGACTTTCATCTTCCTAGGGCTATAGCCACCATGCTCAACCAACAGCGTATAGTCTTTGTCCACATCCAGTTCCTCAAACTCAAACTCCCCATAATTGTCTGTCTTTGTTACTCTGTCAACCTGCCCTTTGCCGGACAACGTCACTTTCACACCCACAGCGCATTCATCTTTCTTATCCCGGAAGACAACTTCTCCAGCAACAAACCTCCTGGGTAGTCCTACATACTTCACGTTTGGCATCAATCCATACTCAGGATGCAAAACCTCCAGCTTCCCTTTCCCAGTTGCTGTCATTTTCGATATCTCACTATCAGGATCATTCAGATCGCCGAAAACGAGCGCCTTCGTAGGACAAGCTTCCACACATCTCGGCTCTTTCCAGCCCTGGTCCAGCAGGTGAGCGCAAAACGTACACTTCTGGGGAATGCTCTCTTCCTCATTCCAGTATATGACTCTATAGGGACAAGAATTCACTATCTGATTCTGCCCTTTCGCCTTTTCACGGTCTATAATCACTATGCCGTCTGGCCTGCGGTAGACGGCACCATTAAGGGACGCCTCAACGCAAGGGGCATTCTCACATTGCATACAGGGTACGACCGTGTAAGCGACTTTCACTTTTGGATATTGCCCTCTTTCTTTCTCAATAACCTTCACCCAGAACTGTCCACTAAACGGTTGTGCCGCAGAATACCCTGGATAGTCATTGCCACAATACTCGTCCCGACATGCCAGAAAACAGTTATAGCAACCGTTACACCTGGTGACATCCATTATCATTCCATATCTCTTGTCCATTTTGTACTATGCCTCCCACTTCTCAATTTCTATCAAGCAAGAGTTAGGCGCCATACCTGGAGCATTTTTGGACAGCATGCGCGCCGAGGTAAGCAGGTTGACACAGCCACCCTTATCTACGCTGCCGACCTTGCCCCGCTCCAGCGGATCGTATTTCCCTGAAGATGTGTAGCTGTGGACAACGCCCGGTTTGCAGCGCTCGGTTACCTGAGCTATGCACAATACTGCTCCACGGTCATTATACAACTTGACTATGTCGCCCTGCTTTATGCCCCGCGGCTTAGCATCACGCGGATGTATTCTGGCTATCCAATAGCTGTGTCCATCTCTTTGAATTCGATGTCCGGGGATTTCTCCTAACCACGGGCTATGGGTATCATAATGGGTGTGGTAGGAAAACCTTGCGTGCGGTGACACAAGTTGCAGTGGGTATTTCCTGGCAAGCTCTGACGCAGGCCCTTCCCAGCTCGGGATGTAGCGCGGCATTGGTGGCCTTTCTTCATCATCAGGGAAATGCTCCTCAAGGCTCTGAGAGACGAACTCTATCTTACCGCTGTATGTTCCCAGCTCCGTACCCTTGTCGGTATTCTTCTTGGGGTTATTGTCCGGTGTATCGCACTGCCTGCCTTCATAGAACCAGCGCAGGGCAGGTGTAGGCTGGTAATCTTCGGGGAAGGGGACCACAAAGTAGCCTTTCCTCTCAAACTCCTCCCAGGATATGTACTTTGGCAGGTCGGATATCTCAAACATGCCTTTAACCCAATCCTCTTCTGACTTGCCCCCATCGGTGAAATCTTCCCTTAGGCCCAGCCTTTCGGCGATGAGCGAAAAGATTTCGTAATCAGACTTGGATTCATACAGGGGCTCAATGCACTTCTTTTGAAGAACTATGACCCTGTAATTACACCCGTTGCTGCCATATTTTACGTATCCTTCGGCACACCCAGTACATCCAAATTCCGCTATATCATTTCGCTCCAGGTTGGTGCATGCCGGTAGGATTATATCAGCGAACCCTGTTTCGCCCATCATCCAGCAATCCTGGTTAACCACAAATTCAAGTTTGGGACTCTGGTAAGCCTTTGCCCACTTGTTGGTCTCCGTCATAGTGCCAATAAAGGAGCCTCCATACCGGTAGAACATCTTGACCTCTGAGTTATTCGGCATGGGGTAGGTATAAGGCTTAAACTGTTGTTCTATCGATTTTCCACAGAAACCCTCCCCCAACCAGCTAACAGGTGGGGTTAAGATGGCATCGGGTAGAAGTAGCCTGTAGAGGCGTTGCTCAACAGGATTGGTGACATGCTTTTTCGTGGCTCTTGAGAAACTTATCATAGCATCCTTATCAGCATAGCCAGGGAAAAAGAATTCAGAATAGTGCGGCCCTCCCATAGTAGCTCCCCACATGCCGGTCCCAGGTTTACCCAGGCCCTGCATAGCCTGAAGCAATACCATTAGTCTTGCCCATTCATGCCCGTAAGCTTGTCTCATTGCCCCACCAAAGCCACCTCGGTTCCCACAGCTCAACATTGTCCTCTTTGATGCCCACTCCCTGGCCAGAGCCGTTATGGTTCGTGCTGGGACATCTGTTATCTCCTCGGCCCATTTTGAGGTCTTGGGCACTCCATCATCTTCGCCCATAACATATTGCCTGAACTGGTCAAAACCGATAGTATGCGTGGCTACGTAGTCTTTATCGTAAGTATTCTCCTTTATCCAGACATAGGCTATGGCCAAAGCCATAGCGGCATCAGTGCCTACTCTGGGCGCTATCCATTTGTCCCCCATGATAGCTGCCGTGTAATTGCAGAATGGGTCGATGAAGATCTGCTTCTTTCCCAATTCCCTGAGCCAGAGGCGCCAGATTGCGGATTCCTGTCCACAGTATGTCCCACGGGTTGAATCAGGGTCATTTGACCAATAGATCATCAGCTCGGTATTCTTCAAGGCATCCTCAAGTAGGTCATACTGTTCCGGAGCACCTAGATTCCAATAGAAGCCATAGGTATGGACGGCACCCCAGTGAAAGCCTTCCCAGCTATCCGGGTTGTCAAAGACCGATGTGAAGCCGAGCAGATTGAAGAATCTCATAAACGTCGACAGTTTATAACCCACGATACCCCAGTTATGATGTGAGGCTGTCATTGCCGCGATAGCTGATGGTCCATAAGTGGCCCTGATTCTCTCTATTTCACCGGCAACTATATCTAAGGCTTCCTGCCAGCCTATCCTTTCATACCCTGATTTGCCCCTGGTTTCAGGATGTCTATTACCCTTTGGGTCGAAGTCCACCCTTTTGAGGGGATATTTAATCCTGTCATCCGCATAAACCTTTGTCCTCTCTGTCTGAGTAAAGGGAGCGATTGTAACTTTCCGAGGAGGGGAGAATCTTTTGCCGTTGACATCAATTGCCCACGGTTTGAGGTCATTCTGATCAATTACCAGTGGTCGGACTCTGACAATCTTGCCATCTCTGACATAGACAGAGATCGGTCCACCGACGGTGCAGTTTGTAAAGATTTGCTCCGACATAGATTATCTTCCTTTCTCGTATTGCTCAAAAATGTCCTGCTGGACTGGCATCAACATCGCGAACGGACTGATCATATACAGGATGACAGTGGCAACTCCTCAAGGTTACAGGATTCACGTATAGTTCTACCAATCATCATTATAACAATGAGCTTGTGAGAAGCAAAGCCATGTGCTAGCTGGCCACATGGGCAACACTAGGGAACATATTTTGACAGTTTCCTTCTCAGTATATGCGATAGGGCTGAGATAGCCAAGCGATTGGCCTGGCCAATTGAAATCGTTCTCAACAAGCCATTCCGTTGGCCGCGGATTGAACTCGTCTATATCTCGGCCTCTGCAAGTTTTTCGGGGATTTCATCGCATTCGCCTACGAATCGGCAAATCTGTGATTCACCGCTGGGCTCAATATCATTACCGCTAGAGCACGAGGTTACGTGAGGCACTGCAAAGACTGAAATGATACAGAAGGTGTCCTATAGCGCAGGTAATGTAGAGGTTCATTGGAGAAGGATGCTCGTCAGGTTTGCCGCGGTCCGAAGCTATTTCTGCACAGTTAACAGAGAGCCCTCGCCCGTTGACTGCCGACAGACGGCGTGGTATTCTGAATGACAACTTCGGGAAAGGAGCTAGAACATGCAGGCATTGAGAAAACTCAAAACAGTATCACAGTCAGGAGACATTCTGCGTGTAGTCATTGGGATTCTGGTCTTTGGCTCGATATGGGGGCTCGTGGAAGCTACTCTGGGGGGAGCTTTGCACTTTCTTCATGTCCCCCTCTTCGTCAAAGGGGCGATTCCGGCAGGCATCGGCATCTCAATCATGGCAGCATTCGTCGTCATTTATCGGCGACCCAAGCTCGTGTTCTTTGTTGCAGCGATCGCCGCCATGTTCAAGCCGCTGAGCGCCGTGATTTATGTTGAACCTATCTTTGGTCCGTCCGTGGTCAACCCCGGCTCGGCAATCCTTCTGGAAGGCCTGGCCTTCACCCTGGTGGTCAGCCTGGCGTTCAAGGGCTTTGAAAGCAGCGTTAAGACCCGTATTGGCGCTGGTGTTGCAGCGGGATATCTGAGCGCCATCATCTACGCCATCCTAGCATCGTCGATAGGTATGGGGAACTGGGCGTTCATGGGATTTGCGGATAGGGTCACTGCGGCACTTGCCAATGGTACGGCACTAGCCGTTGTAGGCACTTGTCTCCTCCTGTTGATATACCTGCTGGGGACAAAGCTCAGACCCAATTTCTGGCAATTCATGACTGCAAAACCCAAGGCCTTCTACGCTAGCAATATAGCCATCGCGGCCTTTTGCTGGATCGGCGCGGCAATGGCCTTCGCATCAGGTCTTTAGTGACACTGCTCGTCGTAGGCGGACCAGGATCAGGCAAGACCGGCTGGTGCAGGAAGTACATTGACTGGCGGCCAAAACCTGGTTCCACAAGAAGGTAACTCGCGGGTCAGAAAAAGACGATTCGTTGCTTCGGTAGGGAGAGTACTGACAGATGCTTACCCATACGCTTCAAAAGAGGACTTGGAAATCAATGACAGAAAGGAAAAAGATGCCTGAAGCAAGGAAGAAACTCAGAAAGAAGGCCGAAGAAGAGAAGACGTTCATAAAAGGACTGGGTTTCTGCTCTTTTGGCATAGGCTCAAATCCCGCAGCCGTTGACGTTAAGAACGGCAAGATAAGTAGGATTAGACCCTTACGTTACGATTGGAAGTACCGACCCGAGGCATTTAATCCCTGGAAGATTGAGGCGCGCGGAAAGGTCTTTCAGCCAACTACGAAATCGTTGCTACCCCCTTTCAGCTTGGGCTACAAAAAGCGTGTTTACTCCCCCAACAGGATTATGTATCCGTTGAAGAGGGTTGATTGGGACCCCGATGGCCAAAGACATCCCGAGAACCGGGGCAAGAGCAAATTCGTCAGAATTTCTTGGGAGGAAGCCACGGATATCATCGCCGGCGAGATAAAAAGGGTGCAAGCCAAATACGGACCATACGGCATACTTTGCCAGATAGATGGCCACGGGGAATCAAAAGCAGTGCACGGTCCCCACGGGTATTCTGGTGCGCTTCTTGACTTTATGGGAGGTTTCACATTGCAGGCCAGAAATCCAGATAGTTGGGAGGGATGGCACTGGGGCGCCAAGCACGCCTGGGGAATGGACCCCAACGGTCTGATGCGGCCTCAGACCAATGTTTTTCCCGATGTTGCCGAAAATACCGAGCTTATGCTGTTCTGGGGGTGTGACCCAGAGACCACGCCTTGGGGATGGGGTGGGCAGATGGCGAGCCGGTTGTGCTACTGGTTCACCGAGCTTGGAATAGAATGTATTTATATCTGTCCCGACTTGAACTACGGAGCAGCGGTTCATGCCGATAAATGGATACCGATAAAACCCAACACGGATGCAGCGATGCACCTAGCGATAGCGTATACGTGGATTACCGAAGATACCTACGATAAGGAGTATGTGGCGACGCACACCTATGGGTTTGAAAAGTACGCGGAGTATGTGTTGGGGAAGGAGGATGGAGTTGCCAAGACACCTAAATGGGCTGAGGAAATTACAGGCGTCCCATCAAGAATAATTAAAGCACTGGCGCGGAAGTGGGCATCCAAGAGAACATCGATAGCCCACGGTAACGGAGGTGGCTACATTAGATCATCATACTCAACTGAGCCTGCCAGGCTGGAAGTCCTCAATCTGGCGATGCAGGGGCTGGGCAAACCGGGAGTTCACCAAGTTGTAATGATTGAATGGGGTTTCTACTGCAACGGCGTTTGTGTCCCCGCGGGCTACAAGCCAGACCCGATGCCGCCTCTGCCTGGAGGTATAGTTTTCCCACACGTTATGGCAGCGTATCACGCGTATGACCCGTCTTTTACGAAATTACAGAAGCAAATGATTCCCAAGACCCTCATCCATGAGGCCATTCTCAACCCACCAATCAGTTGGTACGGCAGCACCTTGTTCAAGCCGGTTGAAGAACAGTTCAAGAAGTACACCTATCCCGCCGACGGCTGCTCTGAAATCCATATGATATGGACTGATTCACCCTGCTGGATAACCTGCTGGAACGACGGAAACCGGCAGATAGCAGCGATGAGAAATCCGAAGATAGAATTCATCCTGGCCCAGCACCCCTGGCTGGAAAACGATTGTCTGTTTGCCGATATTGTCCTGCCGTCCAATACCAAATTCGAGGAAGAGGATATATGTGCAGACAACTTCAGTGGGCAGTTCAGTACAATTTTCCATGAAGGGAAATGTATCGAACCCATAGGAGAGTCCAAGAGTGATTACGAGGTAGTCTGTATGATAGCGGAGAAGCTAGGCCTATTGGATAAGCTTACAGGAGGCAAGAGTATTGAGGAATGGCTGAAACATGGTTTTGAACATTCCGGTGCGCAGAACCATATTAGCTGGAAAGAATTCAAGGAGAAGGGGTACTACATAGCCCCTACCCACCCGGAATGGAAGAAATACCCGCCGGGCATGAGGGAGTTTTGTGAAGACCCTGAAGGCCACCTGCTGAGTACCCCATCTGGCAAGATAGAGTTCTATTCCCAGAACCTGGCCGAGCATTTCCCTGACGATAAGGAGAGACCCCCAGTCCCGCACTGGATTGAAAAGGGAGAGAGCCATGATGAAAGACTCTCCAGTAAAAGAGCGAAGAGGTATCCTTTACTCATTGTTTCGAATCACGGGAGGTGGCGTGTCCATGCCAATCTCGATGACGTGACCTGGTTCAAGGAAATCGAAACCTGTAAGGTCAGGGGTGCGGATGGATACTTGTACGAACCCCTCTGGATTAATCCCGTCGATGCTGCCAAGAGAGGTATACAAGATGGAGATGTGGTTAAGGCATACAACGAGAGGGGTGGTGTCTTGGGCGGTGCCTACGTGACTGAGAGGATAATGCCCGGCGCAGTATATATGGATCACGGGGCAAGGTATGACCCCATAGTTCCCGGGGAGCTTGACCGAGGCGGAGCAATTAACACCATATGCTCGCGTAAACCAACCTCCCAGAATACTATAGGAATGGCGTCAAGTGGCTTCTTGGTTGAGGTTGAGCGGGTCGACTTAGGAGAATTGATGAAGAAATATCCCGAAGCTTTCAAGAGACCGTACCACCCAGCTGCCGGCCTGTGTATGGAACGAGTCCTAGTTGGAGATGAATCAATATGAAGGCTTTAGCTATAGATGCTGCAAAACGCAAGCAATATAAAGCTAACACGATTGAAGAATTGGCCAAAAGTGCCGGCATAGATGCCAAAGGACTAAATGAGTTCTGGATCAATGACCTTCGGT
>Ga0114922_10000874_pt1 | contig 28940 bp, 17 predicted proteins | sample AartaG_FD_100975 | JGI IMG/M metagenome (GOLD analysis project Ga0114922, IMG submission 100975) | Deep subsurface microbial communities from Aarhus Bay to uncover new lineages of life (NeLLi) - Aarhus_00045 metaG | ecosystem: Environmental > Aquatic > Marine > Oceanic > Sediment | place... | reverse complement strand
TACAGTCCAGACGGCTTAGTTCTTCTCTCTTGGCATCCCGAACAGCCATGGTCCACCTCCTTGAAACTGATCCGCCTCCACCATCCAGCAGGGGGGTGACAATTGTCAAGAAGGTAGGGGGCGGCGGAAGAAGCACGGTGTTCCGCGAGAGTCTCTGTCGCCCCTACCGGGGATCGACGGACACGGGGTCGCCGCTCCAGGGTCGCCCAGAATGGCAGAAGTCGAGCCTAAAACCGAATACTCGATGCCCTCCCGCCAGGAACGTTGCCTCGATCTTGAACACATTCAAACGGCGGCGTAGAGTCCCATCGTGTCGTCGGCCACGCCCTTTCTGAAGAACACTCGAATCATCGCCGCGCTGACGCTCGCCTCGCGCGTTCTGGGGTTGGGGCGCGAGATGGTCTTTGCCTACTGCTTCAGCACCGGGTCGGTGCTCTCGGCGTTTCGACTTGCGTTCGTCGTGCCAAACCTCGCCAGACGTTTGTTCGGGGAGGGGGCTCTGTCGTCCGCCCTGATCCCGATCCTCTCTGAGACCATAACAAAGGAGGGCGAAAACGCCGGTCGTCGCTTGGCCGGCTCGGTCATGACACTGATTTTCGTGGGGCTGACGGGCGTGGTGGTGGTAGTGGAATTGGGGGTGGCTGTGGCGCGGTGGATGAACCCGGAGTTGGCGCTCGATCTGACCGCCGTGCTCTTGCCGTATATGGTCCTCGTCTGCGCCACTGCCGTTGCCGGTGGTGTGCTGAACGTGCGCGGCCGCTTCGCGGTCCCGGCGGCGACGCCGATGATCCTGAACGTGGCGATCATCGCCGGGGCCGGTGTCGGCGCTCGCTGGGCCGGACGCGGCGGCGAGGCGCTCATGTACGTTGTCTGCGTCAGCGTGCTGGTCGCCGGGGCGGTCCAGTTGGCCCTGCAACTGGTGACCCTGTATCGCGACAGGTTCTTTCCGATTCTGAACCTGGAATGGCGAGGCCGCGAGCTGCGCCGCGTCTTTGCGATGATGGGGCCGATGATTCTAGGATTGTCCGCCGTTCAGATCAGTACTCTGACGGATTATCTGATCGCATATATTTTCGTTACCGACGCCGCCGGGCAACGGGTCGGGCCCGCGGTGCTGGGATACGCTCAATACCTCTACCAGCTTCCCCTGGGAGTGTTCGGGATCGCCTTGGCCACGGCAGTCTTCCCGGCAATGGCGGCCAGGGCGGCGGAAGACGACCTGCGAGGGCTGGAGGAAATCTTCGTTCGGGGCGTTCGAATGACGTTTTTTATCGGATTGCCCGCGTCGGTCGGGTTGATATTCGTCGCCAGGCCGTTGGTCTGTGCGCTTTTCCAACGTGGGGACTTTGACGCGGGTGACACCTCTCGCGTGGCCGGGGCACTGACCTGCTACGCCGTGGGCCTAGCCGCCTATTTCACCAATCACGTCGTGGTCCGCACTTTCTATTCGCTCAAGGACAGCAAGACCCCCGTCCGAATCGCCGCGTGGATGGTCCTGCTCAACGTGAGCCTCGGACTGGTCCTCGTTTTCACTCCGCTACAGGAATGGGGACTTGCCCTGGCGACGGCTGTGTCAGCCGTGTGCCAGACCGTCTGGCTGGCGATCAGCCTGCGCCGGGTGTTGCCGCACACTCCGACGCGCCTGATCGCGACGGGTCTGAAGCGAACATTGTTGGCCACGGCGTTGATGGCCCTGGTTCTCACCGTGATCGCGACCCTGCCGCTACTTCGGGATGCCTTGGCCGATCGGGCGGTAGGACGGCTGATAGTTCTGGTCGTCGCCGGCGTGGCGAGCTATGCGTCGTCCGCCCGGCTGCTCGGCATGGAGGAGTTGGACGATCTCGTGGGACTGAGGCGAAAGAAGTGACCCGCCCCATACAACGCGCGGCTGGGTGGCACGGTCTGGCGTAGCCTGGTAGGGCAGGACGAGCGAAGCGAGACCTGCCGAGGCCTAACGTGCCCGGCTGACGCGGTGCGAGAGAGGATTCTCACACCAGCATTGCATCCAAGGGACCATTTCACCCAGATGAAGCGGTGGGACGGGTGACGGCAGGTCTCACCGACGTCATGACGCTGCAAGAATGTGCACGGTCATTCAGTTGGCCGCTTGGCGCTCGCGGAGTTCGGCCATTGCCCGGCGGGCTGCCTCCTGCTCGGCCGCCTTCTTGCTGGGACCCCATGCGCTGGGGTAGCGCCGCCCCTCGATGACCACGCAGATTTCAAAGCACTTGCAGTGATCGGGACCCTGTTCATCAAGTGCTTCGTAGTGGGGTGTCGCATTCAGATGACGCTGGACGTACTGCTGCAGTACGGATTTGTAATTGTCCTGATGGGCGGAGGCAGCCACCTCGTCGATATACGGGCCCATGGCATTGAGGATGAAGCTCTTGGCCGGCTCGAGCCCGCCGTCCACGTACAGCGCGCCGATGAGCGATTCGATCACGGCGGCGCGAAGAGACATCGGCATGCGATGTCGCCCACCCATACCCTTGCCCAGAAACAACAGTTCCGTCAGGCCCGTTTGATCGGCAACCTCGGCACAGGTCTTACGTGAGACGATGACGGACTTGACCTTGGTGAGGCCGCCCTCCAGCTCATCCTCAAACCGGTCGTAGAGTTCCGCGCAGACGACCAGCCCCAGCACCGCGTCCCCCAAGAATTCGAGACGCTCATTACTTTGCAGACGGTTGTCCGCAACGGAAGCGTGGGTCAAAGCGGTGATCACGAGTTGCGGGTCGGTGAACTGATAACCCGCGATCTGTTCGGTGCGCGCAACGGCCTCGCCTTGTGTCACAGATACGCCTCACGGGCCGACGGCGAAAACCGCGCGGAAGCCCACGTGACCAAGCGCGAGTTTCGTCAACGGCCGGCTTGCTGGAAGAATCACTCGGAGACGGAGGCGCCGACACGCCGGCGGCGACCGGTTCCGCATCGATTCTCTCTCCCTTATAGTGTATCGTCGGCATTTGTAGCGGTCAAACTTAGAACGCCTAACAGAACAAGCGGCACAGACCGCCGGCCTACGGGAGCACCGGCTGGAGCAAGCTCCGTTTTCCTGTAGCGGATGTAGCGCCCTCCCTTGTGGACGGCGCCGAGCGTACCATTACGTCACCCACGAGGGGTGACGCTACACGAAGACGAACGGATGATTACGTCACCCACCAGGGGTGACGATACACGAAGATGTGACACAAGCAGATCACTCGACAAACCGGCAGAGGCTTCCGGTGTGGGACCGGCGACCCGCCGGTCGTCGGCGCGCATTTCAGGACGCCTCGCAGGCGTTCCTGAAAACGGTTGCCCAACCGTGCTCGAAACGAACCCTTGAGTCCGCCCTTGGCCTGGGTGCTGTGGCTTTCATCCTGTTCGCGGCGCTTGCCCCCAACGCGTTGGAGACCGGTGATGCCGCCACCTACGCCCAGTCCATCGCCACCGGCAACCTCGGCGAAACCACGATTCACCTGGGGTACTATCTGCTTGGCATCGTGGTCACACCGCTCATACCGCTTCCTGCCGACCGGTCGCTCAACATTGTCAGCGCCGCATGCGGCGGGCTGAGCGTGCTGTCGATTTTCCTGATCGCCCACCTGATCTCTGGCAAGAAGCACGTGGCGCTGGTCGCAACCCTGCTGCTGCTGACCCACGACATGTTCATCCGCCATGCCCTCTACGCCGAGGTTTACCTGCCCCAAACAAGCTTTCTGCTGCTGGCGATCCTGCTGTGGCTGCGAAACCGGCCCATCCTGACGGGCGCGGCGTTTGCCATGTCCGTTCTGATCACGCCAAGTGCGGTCTTCGCCGTGCCGTGCCTCGTCATTCTCCGACCCCAGAGACGGGCTCTTAGCTTGATGGGTCTGACGGCGGCTGCGCTTCTGGTGATCGCGATCCTGCCGAATTATCAGGACTTTTTTTTCGGCCCGCGAAACCTGCTCAGGGCATCGCGAGCAGCATTCTCGCCGATCCACGCCTTGAACAAAGAGGGCGTCGAGCTTCTATTCGGGTTCTTCGCGAGTTTACCGTTGATCACCTGCGGCATTGTCGCGGCCGCCGTTCGGCCACGGTTTCGTGTGCCGGGCCTGGCGGTTGCGTCACTGTGGCTGGTGAGTCTCCTGCTGGGGGAACGCTTTACTGATGTGCCGGTTCAACTTCCGACCTACGCGGTGCTTTGTTTGCTCGGCGGCCTGGGATTCAGTCTTCTGCCCGCGCTGCCGCGCAAACGCCGATGGGCGAGGCTCCTGCCACTGCTCGCCTTACTGAGTTCAGCAGCCGTTGTCTTGTTGATTCGCTGCTCAGCCAGGGGGGCGTACGTGGCGGCGAACTTGCCACTTTCCGTTGTCGCAACGGTCGTCGTGCTTGCTCTGCCGCTGGTCATGTTGTCAGGCCGATCTCGCCCGCCCCGGCGGCAACGAATTCTGAGCGTCGCCGCCGTCGTAGCCGCAGCCGCCGTCCTAAACACGTGGATCATTTATGCCCGTGGGCTCGAACGAAGAAACGACGTAGTGGCGTTCCGCGATACGGTCATGGAGATGCACCGGATCGCCGACCCGGATTACGTTGCGATCAGCGAGTGGTCGCGAGGGATACTGTTCGAGCACTACGTGTTCGGGAGGTCGTACACAGACCACTGGATCAACATGGAATGGCTCAGAGGCGAGTGGGGTGAACAGCGGCAGTCGGAATCGGCCCAAACACTACGCCGGGCCGTCGATGCGGGAACCGAACTGTGGCTGTTCCGGCCTTACCCCGAGCTTGAAACAGTCCTCGTCGACCGGGGTTACAGGATCGAGCCTTATCGGACGCTCTTGCGGGCAACGCTCCACAACTCCGAGCCGACGAACGACCGGTGAGACCGCGTGCTGGAACCGTTCAAGCCAATCTCGGTGACCGCATCGGCAAGTCACGGGTGCCGCAACGTGAGTTGCGTGCTGGTCCGAGAGTCCTTTCTCGCGTCCCGGGCTGGTGGTGCGTCTTTTCTCCCCCCCCGGCATGCGTGGTGGTCGCCGGGTCGAGAAGGAATTCTCGACCCGGCGACGTCCTCGACCCAGCGACAGTCGATTGGTGCGTGGGCGGGCAAAGATTCTCTTTGCCCACCGGCACTCGCGTCAACGCGGCTGAGCAAAGTGCAACTTTGCTCTACCCACAATCGTGGGCTCACCCGGCTGCAAAGATGCGAACGCACTGCGGTTGCGTGACGATAGATGTCTGGGTAAACTGCTCAGTTCGGCAGGGTGTCGGCCCACGGGTGGTCTGAGCCGCTGCCGTGCTGCACGGTTGTTTGGTTGGGCTTGGGAAATGCACTATCCCAGACGGAACAGCAAGATCAAGCGGGCTCGCAAGCAGGGGTTTCGGGCTCGTATGCGCACGTCAGCGGGCCGCAAGATGATAAACCGCAAGCGTCGCCACGGATTCCAGAAGATCAACATCGTCTAGCGATCCGCGTGGCCTTGGAGCCGAGTTGGCGGCAACCCGGTTCCGCAGTTGGCGCGGTGCGTCCGTACAGGCTGGCCCCAGAGGCCCGCAAGACACCCCCGGCGAGGTGATATTGACCGGGCTCAACGCCCGGAAAGTGTCGCTGGCGTAGTATTTCGTCGATCGACTGTACTGGATTGGCGCTGCGGTGCTTGTCGCTCGCACTGCGGTTCTTCCACGGGACGGTTGTCGGCAGCACCACCCCGTGTGGTCTTGTCTTGGCGGGCCGCTGGCATGGCGGGCGGTTTTGCGGTATATGGATCATGGATTTGGTTGCGCCATTCGTCAAGGTTGGGATCGGTCTTAGCCGGCGGCGCAGCGGTGTTTTAGTTGATTGCACTCGGCAGCCGTTCAAGGCCGACCGTGTGCCGGAGGCGGTGTCGGCGTGTATGTCGCCGCCGCAGTGGCAGGTTAAAGTAATCTTATGGTTGACTACAACCTCATTAAGGAACTCGACTCGACAGCGGACGAAATGGATCGCGAAGTTGCCGCGATCTTCGGCGGCGATGACGCGGACACCCAGATCAGCAGTCTGATCGACTACGACGAGGAGGACTATCGGCCCGGTTCCATCCTGACCGGTCGGGTGGTCGGGCACGCCGGAGACGATCTTGTCGTTGATGTGGGCCTCAAGAGCGAGGGGATCGTCCCGGCCGGCGAGTGGGGCGACACCGACGCCGTCGATGTCGGAGATGAGGTGCAGGTCTGGCTGGAAACCGTCGAGTCCGACAGCGGACACATCGTGCTGTCCAAGAAAAAGGCCGACCGCTTGCTCAACTGGCAGCGAATCGTCGAGAGTAAAGAGGAAGGCGACGTGGTCAGCGGCACGGTGATGCGCAAGATCAAGGGCGGACTTTTGGTCGACATCGGGTATCCGGTGTTCCTGCCCGCCTCTCAGGTCGATATTCGCCGTCCGGGAGACATCGGCGCCCTGATCGGGCAGCAGATCGAGGCCAAGATACTCAAGATCGACATCGAACGACGCAACATCGTCATCTCCCGTCGCAGGCTCATCGAAGAGAGTCGCCAGGCCGCCAAGGAAGCACTCATGTCAACCCTGGAGGTCGGGAATGTCTGCAAGGGGACGGTCAAGAACATCGCCGATTTCGGGGCGTTCGTAGACCTCGGAGGGATCGACGGGTTGCTTCACGTCACGGACATGTGTTGGGATCGGCCCAACCATCCATCCGAGATTGTGAAGATCGATGACCAGATCGAGGTTAAGGTTCTCGCCATCGATCGTGAGAAAGAGAAGATCGCCCTCGGTCTTAAGCAACTAACCGCCAATCCGTGGGACAAGATCGAGGAGACTTATCCCGTCGACACGCGCGTCAAGGGTGAAGTTGTCAACCTGATGAACTACGGGGCGTTCGTCAAGCTTGAGCCTGGGGTCGAGGGCCTGGTGCACATCAGCGAGATGAGCTGGACGCGGCGGATCAACCACCCCTCCGAGATGTTGAACGTCAGCGACGTCGTTGACGTTGTCGTGTTGGAGGTCAACAAGGGCAAGCAGGAGATTTCGCTTGGCATCAAGCAGACTCAGGTCAATCCGTGGACGCAGGTTGCAGAGAAGTATCCGCCGAACACACGAATCAACGGTCGTGTGCGCAATCTGACCAACTACGGCGCATTTGTCGAGATCGAAGAGGGCATCGACGGTTTGCTGCACGTGTCAGACATGAGCTGGACCAAGAAGATCAGCCATCCCACTGAGATGCTCAAAAAGGGCGAGATGATCGAATGCGTCGTTCTCAAGGTCGACGAGCAGAACCAGCGGATCGCCCTGGGGCTCAAGCAGTTGCACGAAGATCCGTGGTCACGTGCGGTCCCAGAGAATTACATCCCTGGCCAAATTGTTGAAGGCACAGTGACCAAAATCACGAATTTCGGTGTGTTCGTTGAGCTTGAGGCCGACTTGGAGGGACTGTTGCACGTCAGTGAATTGGCCGATCATAAGGTCGAGGACCCCCATCAGGAGGTCCAGATCGGCGACAGGCTTCAGGTGAAGATCCTCCGAGTCGACGCGGTTGAGCGAAAAATCGGACTTTCGAAGAAGCGGGCCGAGTGGTCAGTGGACCAGGAAGGCAAAGACGCTGCCTTGAAGAAGCCGAAGGTGCGCCGCGGCGGGCTGCACGGTGCCGGCGAGCACACGACGAGTCTTGTCGCACCCGTGCCGATGCCCCTGCCGGAACCGATCCCACAGGATGCCGGTTCGACCGAGGATGTGTCACCCGAGGCTGCTCCGGACACATCCGGCGAGACGAGCGTCGCCGAAGTGAGCCAGGATGCACCCGGCGGCGGTGATAACGCCGAGACGAGCCAGGATGCATCCGGCGGCGATGATAACGCCGAGACGAGCCAGGATGTTGAGGGTCAGGAGTAGTGTCACCGGTGGCCGGGTTCGCTACCGTGGACCCAGCGCGGGCTTGCACCGGGTCTGAGGGTGGTGTGCATGATCGCGGACGTAGCATTACAGGCATATCTGCGCCAGATCAACAAGACCTCGCTGCTGACGCCGGAGCAGGAGAAAACCCTGGCTGACACGGTCCGCTTGGGCCAAGCCGCCGCCGAGCGGTTTGAAGCCGGCGAGATCACCTTACGGGAACGCGAACAAGCGGAAGAGAAAGCGGCCCAGGCTCGCGAGCAGATGGTCCAGGCCAATCTGCGCCTGGTGGTCAATATCGCCAAGAAGTACGCCAAGCGCGGCGTTGCGTTAAACGATCTGATCAATGAGGGTAATCTGGGGTTGATTCGCGCAGTCGAGGGTTACGACCCGGCCCAGAACACACGCTTCAGCACCTACGCTTCCTGGTGGATCAAGCAGGCTATCAAAAGAAGCCTTATCAACGGTGACAAGCCGGTCCACATTCCCGCCTATATGGTTGAGATGATCTCCAGGTTTCGGCGGGCTATTGACAAGTTCCGCGAAGAGGGCCACGGCCAACCCAGCAACGCCGAGCTTGCCGAGCTCCTGGAGATGCCGGAGCGCAAGGTGAACCACATCCGGCGGGCGGTCAAGGCGGTCTCCACACCGACGCAGTCGTCGGATGAAGACGAAGCCGGGGTGCCTTTAAGCGACACTCTGGCGGATCCCAGCACACCCAGGCCGGAAGATGCCATCGCCTCCGAAGGTGAAACCTCACTTATCCTGAGCCTGCTGGAATCCATGGACCACCGCGAGGCCACAATCCTTCGCCTGCGATACGGTATCGAGGACGAAGGCCCCATGACCCTCAAGGAGATCGGCGCCAAGATCGGACTGACGCGCGAGCGCGTTCGTCAGCTTGAAGCCGAAGCGCTTAAGAAACTCGCCATAAAGTTCGACCAGTAGGCCGGGTTCGCAGAGTGGTAACCGCGGGTCAGGTCCGCTGCCCCGATGTTCGTTGGCTGCGGCACAGGCATCTTGCCTGTGGATTTCACCGGTTGAAAACCGGCGCCTTACCCATATGATCGAACCTCCCGGCGGCTGCGAGTAGTACCCCAATAGCAATAGACCCTCAACGGGGGCGACGGAATTTGGCCCAGGGCGAGCACAGCGAGCCCTGGGGCAGGGACGCCGTGTCCGTCGAGCCCCGGTAGGGGCGATGGAAAACGCTCGGGTTTCGCGATTCCGCCAGGCAAGGGCGCGGCGCGGATGGTGTCAGTCCATCACGGTCTGGCTGCGCCGGACCGTGCCTCAGAATGACGGTGCCACAGAATGAGGTGTCGGGGCTGTTGCCCCGACTTGTGTCTAACCGTGCTGTGAACTCTCAACCGTCAGGCCCAATGTGTCAGCGATGCCCGCAATCGCCTTGATGCAGTGGTCTATGTGCTCGGCCAGAGGTATCTCGAGCAGCTCGACTCCGGCGTAGATGTCCTCACGCGAGACGGCGGCCGCGAACGCCTTCTGTTTCAACTTCTTTTTGATGCTTGAGGCGGACATGCCCTCCATTTTTTGAGGCCTGACCAGCGCGGCGGCGTGGATGAACCCGCATAGTTCATCGACGGCGAAGAGCGTCTTGCGGATGGGCCGATCTCGCGGGTACTCGTCCAGATTCCAGGGTACGTGAGAGAGCATCGCTCCGACAATCTCCTCGTCAAATCCGTGCTGACGGAGAATCTTCGCCCCCTCACGCGTATGCTCCGGCGGCTCGGGCCAGCGTTCGTAGTCGAAGTCGTGCAACAGTCCGGCGATCCCCCACACTTCCTCGTCTTGCCCGCCTTGACGCGCGTAATGGCGCATAGCCGCCTCGACGCACAGCCCGTGACGAATCAGGGCGGGGTTCTTGGTATATTCATTGAGCAGTTCCAAAGCTTTATCGCGCGTCATCGTGTTTCTCCGTCGTCAGTCGCCGCCGTGAATGCACACTCGCCGGTCCGCAAGGTCCACCGGGCGGCGTACCACGGCGAACCGGCACCTATTGTATCCACCAGATCGAGCGCGCCAAAGCCGGTGCACGGACGATGGCGGGCGTGAACACGCTTGCGCCTGAAAGCGTACTCGATCAGTGTGGTGGATATACCGGACTTTGTCCCGGGTTCGTAATCGAGAGTAACTGCGTCGCCGCCGGGCGGTGTGGAGAACAACTCGAGGTGAACGAGCAGTCCATAGGAGAACGAACTCGATTTGGTCTGGTGTCGCGGCGAGCATCCGCATGATAGGCGAAGCCCGAACTCGCTCAACGACAAGATGCGTCGCGAAGGCCTGGAGAGGGCCGGGTGCGGGAGAACCGCCTGCACGGTTCGGAGGGAGGGAGATCGGGCGACAGATATTCCCCATGTATCACTCATCCGTGGCCGCTACGACGTTTAGTCACCTGCGGGTAAGGCTCAGGGCGGAAGCGGGTGCCGCGAAGGTACCGGAATAGGCTGCTAGCTTGGCCTGACCTCGTCATGCTCGTCGTCGCCGTCACACGGCTGGCAGGGCGTCAGTTATGGGACGCTCCAAATCAGGTTGCCGCTGCGCTCAACTCCGGCTTCAGATGACCGATAATTTACGAAGGTAAGCGTGCGGATTGTTCGATATTCCAAGACGCAAGTAGGAGTCTGATCATGTCGGTACGAATAGCCGGTTCTGTGGCGGTGTTGCTCGTTGGCCTGGCTGTGGCGGGGTGCCAGAGCCCTTCATACATGGGGCTGCAGCCTCCGATGCCCACGCTGGACGAGGCGCGCGGCAATGTGGCGACGAATTTCGCCTACATGGCGGACAACGCCATGCTGCACGACATGGCTATCGCCGACTTCCATTTCGTCCCACATACGGATGAATTGAGCGGGACCGGAGCGGCCCGGCTGATGCGATTTGCGAAGTTGATGAACACGTACGGCGGAACCATCCGTTATGAGACATCCGAAACAGATGAAGGCTTGATCAGGCGAAGGCTCGAGCACGTGCGCGAGTTTATCACCAGCTTGGACTGCGACACGGATCGTGTTGAGCTCACAGCCGCGATGTCAGGCGGACGCGGCCTGTCGGCTGCCGAGGCGATTCGCATCATGGCCCAAGGGACCGTCAACACTCTGGGGGCGGAGGGGGCAGCCGGTCAGGCCGGCGGCGGCTCCGGACCCAGCTAAAAAGCGTACGAGAAAAGGGATACTCAAGGAGGTGTAGGCCCAATGATGTTGCGAACTTGTCTTGGCGTGCTGGCTGTAGGAATTTGCGTGTTGGCCGGTTGTTCGCAATCGGAGATGTCCGTTGCGAGCCAGAAACAATCCAACTGGCTTGACGTCGATCGCAGCGCGCTGTCGCTGGCCGGCGACCCCCCCCCACCCAAGATCCTGCCGGAAACGCATTTCGCCGCCGCCCGACTCCTGGAAGGACAGGGGCAATTTGAAAAGGCCCTTGCCCAGTACCGCCGGGCCACGCTGCTAAACCATGAGTTTGTAGCCGCTTACCACCGGTTGGGGCTGTTGCTGGGTCGTCTGGGCCGCCACAGCGAGGCGGTCAAAGCGTTGGAGCGTGCGGTTGAGATCCGTCCGGACATAGCCATCTTCCACAACAACCTGGGTTTCGAGTACGCCCTGATGGAACGGTGGGAGGCCGCCGAGCCGGCGCTGCGATGCGCCGTCGACCTGCAACGGAACTTCGCTCGAGCCCAGATCAACCTGGGCATGGTGCTCAGCAGGCTCGACAGGTTTGACGAGGCGTACGAGGCCTTCGCCGCCGCCCTGCCGAAATCCGCTGCCCACTACAATCTTGGGCTGATGTATCGCAGCCAGGAAATGAACCACGATGCCGCCCTGGCGTTCATCCATGCGATCGAACTTGACCCCGGTCTGATTGCCGCCTCCATGCACTTGGACCAGGTTGTCGGACTGCTCGGGACGGTATCCCTGACCGAGCCGATGGTGCAAGTTCTCTACGAACCCGAAGCAACCGGCGTCTCGCCGGTTAAGACGCCCACACTTGCCGATCCGCCCGGTGACAACCGTCCGCTGCCGTCGGCGGACGTCGAACCGGACGACACTGAGCCGGCGGAGGGGCCAATCATGATTGAGCCCGGCACCTCGGCTGAGGCTTCGCCTGGGCAGTCGATCGAACCGACGGATCAAACCGCGGTTGAGCCCGTCGAACCTGCCGACGTGTGGCTCGATGAGGCCGAGTGGATCGACGAAACGGAAGAGGAGACCTCACCCGAATCAGCTTCGCTCACCGGATACGACGACAACGTGTTGCCGCCGGTCGATGATACCGAGTGGCATGCCGTCGAGGCGGAACTGGAAACCGTGTGGCAAGAGCTCGTGCAGGCCATTGAACAGCGATGGAGCTCGGACAGCGCCGGCGACGTTTACGTCAAGCCGAACGCGGACTCTCCAGCGCAACCCGGCACGACCGCCGCCACGATCAGCGAACCGCCTCTGCTGTTGCTCGATCCGACACTGACCGTGCAAACCAACGGTGCGGCGGGAGAGAATGAACCGGTCCTGCCGCCGGCCCGGATTCGACCCGTCAAACGCCTGAGCACCGAGCGCACCGCTCGCATCGAGAACCCCACTCCGCAGATGTAGAAACCACCCCAGAAGCGTGAAGACTATCCCACGAATGTGGGACAGGCTTTCCAGCCTGTCATTTGACTTGCTGGACTAAGAGCGTGTTTAAGAAGCTATCAGCTATCAGCTATCAGCCGGAGGACTACAACCGCCAAGGTCCACAACAAACATGGAGTGTAACCTATTTCCTGGCAACGCGTTGCGTGACGTCAACCCCTATTCCGGCTGACGGCTGATAGCTGACGGCTCAACTGGGTCGGTCCTACAGTGATGTGGGCATGTGCTCAAACGATCAGGGCGATGGCAGGCATTGTTGCAGGTGCGCTTTGCTCACCACGTAGGAACAGGTCACCCCAGAGCAGCCGACCCAACTGGTAGCGAACGGCGATCCCCGACACGTCCATGATCCACACTTCGTTTGGACGGTCGAAGTTACAGCGGAACTGCTCGACGAATTCGACGACGGTTCTGCTGCAATTGAACATGGTGGGAACGATAACAAGCCCCGCTCGCCCATCGAGCGCGGCGCGCGGTGACCCGCACCGCACGGGCGCTTCCCACGGCTTACACACGTCGATGACGTCAGCAACCTTCTGGCCCCATGCGGGCGGCACGAACACCTCCACATCGACAGACCGATCGCCAAGATGCGATAGTATCGCGTCGAGCAAACGCCGACGCGGTCCTGGCTCCTCGATGCCCAGACCGACGGCGAGCGAACCGAAATCACCCATCGCCTCTAGCGACGCGGGCACGTTTTCCAGGTGCGGCCGGAAACTGCCGACCTCTTTGACCGACGAGAGATCGAGCGTGGCTTTGTCAAGGACAAAGGCGTCGACGACCAGGCAGTCCATATCGGTGCGAAGGAAGTCCTCGATCGCCTGGGTGCCGGTGCGGACGATCGGTTCACCGCGCACGTTAAAGGATGTATTCAAAACACACCCGATCCCGGTCAGCGATTGGAAATGTCCGATCAATTCGTAGTAGTCGGGGTTTGCCTCCTGCGAGACGGTCTGTACCCGGCAGGTATTGTCAACGTGACACACTGCCGGCATCCGCTCAAGCCATTGCGGTCGGGCGGCGTACACCTGGATCATGTACGGCGAAGGGTAATCGATCGTGAAGTATTCTCCCACGAGTTCCTCCGGCACACTCGGTGCGAACGGACGCCACCACTCGCGGAACTTCACCCGGTTGTTGACCACGTCCTTCATCTTAGCCTGCCGCGGATCGGCCAGGATCGAGCGGTTGCCCAGCGCCCGCGGACCGTACTCCAACCGACCACGCGCCCACCCGACAACCTTGCCCTCCACTAAACGCTGTGCCGCCCACCGCGCCGGCGCCGGATGCCGTTCAGCAGGCAAACCGCAGTGCCGAAGCGCAGCCTGCGCCTCGTGCTCGTCGATGTCGCTGCCGAAGTAGAGGTGTTTCTGAACCCAACGGGCGGCGGTCGCACGCGGTCGATCCTCCATCTGTAACAGCAACGCCGCCCCCAGCGCCGCCCCGGCGTCGTTGGCCGCCGGCTGAAAGAAATAGTCGTCGAACACGCGCTCGGCCATGATCCGCCCGTTGGCCACCGAGTTCAGCGCCACGCCGCCGCAGTAGCAGAGGACGGCTTTCCCTGTTAGTTCCCTGGCCAGCCGCGCGAGGCCCACGACAATCTCTTCGGTTGCGTGCTGCAGTGTCGCGGCTACATCCGCGCTTTCGTCGCTGAGCGCTTCTTCGTCCAGCCGGCCGGGCCCGAGCACCTCCTCGAGTCGCCCGCATTGCAGAAACACATCCGTCTTGTTGGTGTAGACCCCACGGTCGTCCCAGTCGATCAGATGCTCGCGAAACGTCTCAACAAGGGTGGGACGCCCATACGGAGCCAGCCCCATCGTCTTCCCCTCATGGCCCAGACCGCCCAGCCCCAGCCATTCCGTCACGTGGGCCCAAAGAAGACCGAGTGAGTGCGGCAGCTCTATCTGGAACAGCTTGTCGAGCTTGTTCTCATGCCCGTGATAAATCGTCGCAGACGTGTCTTCGCCCGACCCGTCGATGACCAGCACCGCCGCTCGCTTGTGATCCGACGGGAAGAAGGCAGACGCTGCATGACACAGGTGGTGCGAGAGGAATCGAACCTTGTCCGCAGGAAGGTCAAACTGATGACACACCGCTCGACACTGACGCGAAAACAGTTTGTACGAGTCAACCATCCTTTCGATCTGCGGCGTGGTGGAAATATCCCGCGCCTGATGGCCATCACACAACCGCTGCACACATGCGTCAAACCGATCGGGTTGGAACGGCACACCCGCCCGGGCGATCTCGCTTTCATCATGCCCTGTGCTTCGCAGGAGATCGCGGTACGCGTGCGTCGTTGGCCGGCACATCGAAAACCGGATGCGGTTGAATCGCTCCTCCTCCGCGAAGTAGAGCAACTGCCCGGCGGCGTCGACCGCGGCAACGGCCTGGTCATGCCCGACGTTGATGCCCAGATAGATCGGTTTCATCGCTATTTGGACAGCCAGTGATCGCCTCCGCCGGCCTTTGCCGGGGCGGGATACGGATTTCCGACAGCGGGATCCCCTCGCGACGGTCGTCGGCCCGCAGGTGGTGTCATGCTTGCTGCGTAATCAATGGTCTTCAACGCTGTCGGTTCTTTCGGCACCGTCGGTCCGGTAACTTTAGGTGTGCCTGTCCGCCGGAAGGCGATACAGGATCAGAAATCGTGCAGAATCGCCGTCAACAGACCGATAAGTCGATTGTGAAGCGTCGCGCGGCCGATGCGCGCACATTGGCCGTATGCGCCGGCTCGCTTGGAGGTGTTCGCCTCGGAGTGCGGAAGAATGTCCAACCCTGCCGCTGTCGAAACGTTCGTGCCCGTTTGTGAACCGGTGCTCGACGGAAACGAACGCGAATACGTCCTCGATTGCCTGGACGGCAACTGGATATCCTCGCTGGGTCGATACATCCCGATGTTTGAACAGCGGTTCGGCGCCTACTGCGGCGCCGCCTACGGTGTGGCTTGCAGCAGCGGAACGGCCGCCCTTCATCTTGCGCTCGAATCATTGAGAATTGGACCTGGCGACGAGGTCATCATCCCCGCGTTCACGCTCATTGTATCCGCCAACGTGGTGTGCATGACCGGAGCCACGCCGGTCCTGGTGGACGTTGAGCCCGATACCTGGTGCATCGATCCGACCCGGATTGAGGAGAGAATCACTCCGCACACCAAGCGATCATGGCCGTTCACATGTACGGGCATCCGGCGGATATGGACGCGATCATGGCCATCGCCAAGCCGCGTGGGATTCGGGTCATCGAAGACTGCGCCCAGGCTCACGGAGCCGAGGTCGGCGGGCACCGCGTGGGCTCGATCGGCGATGTTGGCGCCTTCAGTTTCTACGGCAACAAAACGATCACCACCGGCGAGGGCGGGATGCTTGTCACGAATGATACGTCCATTGCCGACCAGGCCGCACTGTTGCGCAATCAGGCGTTTGAACAGGAGCGATTCGTTCATAGAGCGGTCGGGTTCAACTATCGCATGACGAACCTGCAAGCCGCGATCGGTGTTGCGCAGTGCGAGAAGCTGGACGAAGGTACGTGGGAAACGACGGGCAGGCCGAAGGTGGGGGTGACGGTCTGATGGAGTGCCCTACCGTTCTGATTCACGGCTCACGCACGAAGGAGGCATCCGCACGTCTGCTATCCTGCAAGGGGTCGATGACAGGGTCTCGCCCCCGGCCGCAGGTGGTCCTTCAGATCGATCACCGCGTCGACGGGGAGGGGGCGCGGTCTCCCACGGGCGGGTCGCCGGTGCCACAGGAGGGTCTCATTTGGCGCTCGCTTGGCGACTATATCAGCGAGGCTGACGCCGCCGCCATCGATCGGGACGCCAACCGCATCGCCGATCGGTGGTACCGACTAACGGATTCCGATCCGACCGTCTGGGACGGCGTATCGCTGGGGCCGGTGATCTACAACGAGATGGCCCATTTTCTGATACGACTGCTCAAGAACATACTTCTCACCGATCGTCTGATCACTGCGGGAAAGGCCGCGCGCATCCTCCTCGGCGACGGGATGAGCCTGGATCGCTGGGGGATTAAGGCCACGGCCGAGCGACACGGAGTGCCTGTAGACGAGTTGCCGCTCGACCCACCAACGCCCATCGAGCCGGAATGGGACACGCGGATCGATTCAACCGACGCTCTGGAGTTCGGGCGACACGGCCTTGGTACGCGATCCGGACCACGGTCATGGGTTCGGGCTATCGCTGCGTTTCGGCTGGCTCGCCGCGCGGACCGAGCGGACCGTCTGGCGTCACGATCCGCCCGTCGCGCCGGTCGGCCGGTGGTTCTATCCTTTGACGATTTCACTGCCGTCGATCCACGCCATCGCGAGTTGCTGGGCTCGAACCGTCTTACCTGGCTGACGCTTTACCGTCCCACGTCGATCGGTCGCTTCTACCGACGTTACACCATCAAACGGCGGTACCGCCGCGTGTTCCATCGCCGATGGCGGACGTACGAATCGGTCCTGTCGGCGTCGCCGCTGATGCGGTACCGAGGCGTGAACCTCTGGCCGGTGGTGCAGTCGTGGCTCAGGCGGCAGTTCGACGACGCATTCCCGTATTTCGTGGCGGAAGGTCGCCGCGTGCGACGCCGGCTCGAACAACTCAAGCCGGCGATGCTGGCGATCCAATGGGTCTTTCGAGACCGATGTTCCCTGACGACCGCCGTCGCCCGCGTACTGGGAATTCCGGTCGGGGTGGTACAGACGTATTGGGCCCCCGGGTCGTCCTATCCGGGCAATTCTCGCCCGCATCTACCTGTCGATCATTTCTTCTTGTGGAGTCCGATCTCGCGCACCTGGTGCCAGCACCCGTCGCCGATCCCGGCACGCTGCCACTACGTCACGCACCCGGATTACCGACTGAGTGACCAAACTGACCCGGACCAGGCGGTTGTAGCGTCGCCCCTTGTGGGCGGCGCGGTCTCGCCGAAGATCCGCAAACGGCCCACTATTCTCATGACAGCGCAATACTGGGGACCCTGGACAGCCGTTCTCGATCCCCAGGATACGGACGACACTTGGCCGGCGCTCATCGCCGCGGCCCGGTGGTGCCCGCAGTTCGACTTCATCGGGAAGATCCACCCGAACATGAACGCCCCCTTTCACGAAGGCCCGGGCGGCGCCCAGCGGCTCGTCAACGCACTGCCGCGGCCGTTGCCGGCCAATTTCAGGCTCGCGCCGCTGCGCAGCGAGGTCCAGGCATTGCTGGCTAACGCGAATGTTGTCGTCAGCTATTACTCAACGACGGTCATCGAGGCCGCCATCGCAGGCAAGTGGACTGTCCTGCTGAACGTCAGCGGAAAACGGGATTTTCTGCCTGAGGCGGTCGAGACCGGCTACGCGATCCCAGTCAGAGAGCCGGAGCAACTCGGGCCCGCGCTCGAGCGTGTGCTAGGCGATACTGAGCTGCAGCAGCGAATGAACCGGGGTCGGTGGCGCTTCTTACGCCGGGCGATCGTCGACGGGGAAAAACTCAGTACCGTCATGGCTGATGTACTGGAGGGAAGATGCAGGTGCGGGGTCTGTCGCCCGACGGCTGACGGCTCGCGAAGGTCCGGATCCATGTCACCTGCCCGATCCGCCGCAGGCGGACTGCTACCACGACCTCAAACGCTTGTATGACAGTGAGCTATCGGTTCGCGACAAGCTCCGCGGGTGGGTGCCGGAGGTCGTTTGCGATGCCGAAGGAGCCGCCCGCAGCATGAGCGCCGCGTTGCTCAGCGCGCCGCTTGAGGATCTGAGCAAACCAGTCGAGGTAGGCGTCGGCTTGTCGTCCCAACCCGAAGCGGGCACGGACGTCTAAGGCGGCGTTTTCCCCCATGCGTCGGCACAGACCCGCATCGCGCAGCAGGCGATCGACCGCGGCGGCCATTGCCTCGGCGTCGCCCATCGGCACGAGGATGCCCGTCGCGTCGTCGGCGCCGGTGGTCTGCGACACGCCCCCCCCGTTATCCGGTCCGACGGCCAGCGGTTTGATCTGATCGGGTATGCCCCCGACTGCCGTGGCCACTACCGGCGTGCCGCAAGCCAGCGCCTCGGTGATGGTCAGGCCCCATGCCTCACCACGGGCGGCGTGAATGTACACATCCGCCGCCTGATAGTACCGGGCCATCACCGCCTGATCGGGCTCGAAGGGAATAAAACGAATCTCGGCGCCGCCGATGTGCTCAGGCGGGGCGTCCTCACCCAGCGCTATGAGGATGATGCGTTGTCCGGTCAGCCGCTGCCCCAACCGCGCCAGCGCCGATCGCATCGTTTGGTAGTCCTTGAAGACGTTGGCACGAATGCCGTTGGCGGAGAACACCAGCATTTTCACGTCGTGCGGTATGCCCAGGGCCGCGCGGACAGCGCGTCTTTGGGCCGGCTTGAACACCGACAGGTCGATGCCATTGGGAATCACCCGCGACTCGACGACCGCCGGCGCCAGCATGGACTGTTGCACCTGCTCCATCACCCAACGCGATGACGACGCCACGTAGAGCTTGCTTGTGGCGAAAATGTCGCGCTTGCGTTGCCAGTTGAGGTCGGTCGCGTCGCGTTTGACCGCCGGGTGAATCGTAAGATCCGGGCACGCGCCGCACCCTGTCTTCCAGCGATCGCAGCCCAGCGAATAGGCGCAGTGGCCGCTCAGAAGCCAAGTGTCGTGACAGGTCACCACCACCGGCACCTGACGGCTCAGCCACGGCAACGCCCGCAGGTCGAAGAAATTAGAATGCAGGTTGTGGCAGTGGATGATGTCCGGCGGCTCGGGGGTCACCTTCAGCAGGCGCCACGTGCCGGGGTAGCGGAAATCCTCGATTCCCCGATAGCGATCCAACAGGCCGCCCGGCTCGGCCAGGCGATGGGCCAATCGGCATAGAAGACGAGAGCCGGGGAACCTGCCGTAGGTGGGTTGCAGCCCATGATGAACGCCCCACCAAAATCGCCGCCACCTGCCGGCCGCCCGGTCGTTGGGAATGACGAAGACATCCGGATCGCCGGTTCGCTTTTGCCCCACCGCCATCCAGCAGGTATGCCCGCGCTTCCGGCAGGCGCGCGTCAGGTTCCACGCGATCTTCTCCGCCCCACCCAGACGGTCGCGCATGCTGACTCGAAGGATTCGAAAGCCGCGATGATTCATGGCGTACTGGTTTCCTCGGGTCTTGGAACATGCATCATCGCTACGCCCGCATTGCGCTCGACAGTTCGGGGTCCGCGGTCGCGCTTCCCTCGGCTTCCCCCTGGAACCCGTTCCGGACGAACAGGAGCATCGCTGCCATACGGGTGTCATAGGAATAACGATCGACCAGAGCCCGTCGCATTTGCGAGGCGTATTGAGCGCGTGTTTCGGGGTCGGCCAGGAATCGCTCAGCTTGCCGTTCAAACGCCTGCGCGCAGGTGAACGCAATTTCATCAAAATGCGGAACCACCTCAGCAGCATATTCGCAACGAGCGTTGACGCGGTAGGTGTCGACGCACTCCGGCGTAACCAATCGTGGATCCCGTCCCAGTTTAATCATGGTCGTGGCAATCCTTGTTCGCACGTCTTCGTCCTCGATCGCGGCCAGGTCAGTCGGGCTGCCGACGGAGTACCGATCGACCAGTTCGACTATCTCCCGGTGCAGCGGACCCGCGTCGTCTACCGTCGACCGTCGGGCCATGAAGAACGCCTCGGCCATCAGGCCGTCCAGGGCCCGCTGATGAAGAAACCCGTAGGCTATCAGTTGCAGATTGATGCTGGACGCTTGATAGACGCAGCGCAGCTCGTGCCCGTTGCGCGTCGCCCCGCGCGCGTATCGTGCGAATCGCGGGTGCTTGTCCCAACCGTTGCCCCAGATGTGAAGCGAACCACCACTCCGATCGGCCCAGTCCGCCACCCAGTTCAACGCCACATGGCGAAAGGCGCGATCGCCAATGCGTCCGGCTGCCACGACGACCTTCTTCACCTCGTCGGCGTCAACTTGATGGCCGCGTTCAATGCAGACGTCGATGACCGCGCTCATGATGGGCCCAGGGAATTCGCCGCCCGCGAGCCAGTCGGGCAAGAGCCTCTCAACGGCCGCGCGAAAGATCGGTCGCAGCCGCGGATCGCCCAGCCAGCTTTCGGCGTGGTTGGTTTCTTCCTCGACCGTGGCGGACGCGTGGCTGACGTATGACACATCGCAGCGATACTGGGCCAGTTCTTCGTCCGGCAGCGGCTGTGGCGAATAGGTGTCGGCGCTGCCGGCAAGCGTGCAGAACTTGCAGCGGTGCTTAGGCCAGCCGAACTTGCGCGGAGCGGCCGCCGCCGCGTAACCCATCAGGAAATCGTTCCACGCCAGTTTCGGCTTCCGCGAGGCGTCAAACACCCACGGCAGCGAGTCCTGATCCCACGAGACGGACGGTATCGCCGCGTGGGCGATGGCGGGCATCTCGTCGCGCATACGGCTCAGCACGAGGATCAGGTCCGGTTCCATCTTCCGTTGTGTTTCCAGCGCGGCTGTCGCGTCAAGACACTGGTGGGCAGTGGGTTCGATCAGCAGTTCGGTCTGATGCCCCAGGTGCTGAAGCGCTGCAAGGCAGTCGCGCATGCTGTACTGCAAGAACGTCGTGTGAATCGAGGTGATGCCCAGAATTCGCAGTGGCTGCTCACTCGCCTTGCCGGTTGAGTCCATCGCCTCGTCGAACCGCCGTGCCCAGTATGTGGCGTTTCGCCCGTGGTAACACTTCGCGATGTCGTTCCTCAACTGCTCCGCTCGTTGGCTCCGGTCGCCCGCGACGCGCGCCATCACGGTCGCCGTCGGAGGCGAATCGCACAGACCGAGCAATCCCAAGGAGTGACACACGTTCGTCACCGGCCAGCTCGCGTCGGCGGCTAGAAACTCCGACAGTTGCGACGACGCATCCTCACCAAGGAACAACAACACGCGCGGGTCACGGATGAGGTCGCGCCAGTCCTGAATGTGCAGAGCGATAGCCAGCGCCTCGGGGCGACGCTCGACGATGTAGACCGCCGATGACGCCTCCAGAAAAACACGGGCCGTCTTCTTGTACCCCTCCTCGATTTCCCAACCTAGGCCGACACCGTCGAACAGCAGCGGCGGCGGAATCAAACCGGCATTTGCAGTATTGATACGTCTGCTCGCCGCGCCGCGATGATCGTCGAGCGAAGGCAGCCACTGCGGCGGCCAGACCGCCGACGCCGCCTTCACCTGTACATTGCCGTCCGAACACTGGTGCATTTCGAACCGGGCCGCGTGCGCGCGCCACGCCGCCTGCACGGTCGCAGCGATCGCCGGGTCGCGCTCTACCAATGCGGCCAGGTTCGCTTCAAACCGGCGGTGTCGCGACTTCCACGGCGCGTATCCAGGACGCGCCGAACGAACCGACGCCGCAAGGGCCTCCACCTCCGGCCGACGGCGATCGTCGGGCGACATCCGTTCGATCACCTCCGCCGCCACACGATTAAGGCCCAGACGGGTCAATGAACGCAAATAACCAGCAAGCCATTCTCCCTGGCCCGGCAAATTCGCAGCCAGCAGGGGAACCAGTCGGCCATACAGATACGGCTCGTCGTTTGCCAGCGCCAGACGGGCGAGCCTCTGGATCACGTCAAGGTCGATGGTGGACATAAGGGCATTATCGGACAACGGACGCGTCCGAGTGTCGTCGAATGCGCATTCCGGCCGGGCAGACCATCCTATATGACCGTGCGCGATTCTGTAACTTAACTGAGCCGCAGGCTTCAGCCTGCGCGACGCCGCCAACAAGAGCATGGCGGGATAGGGGTAGGGAAGATCGGTTTCCCGATCTCGCCTCCCTGCCGACATTCGGAGGCTTTGTCATCCCGCTTCTCAGCCGGCGACGGGTGGCCGGGATAGCTTGGGTGGCATGGGCAGGCGCAGCCTGCCCGTGCTTTGTCCGCGGCGGGGTTGCGTGGCCACCCGCGCGCCCAGTCCATCCGCGCCGGGAGATCTGGTATTGATCGTCAAAGCGCGGTACAATGGATAGTCCCAGGGGGCAGTGACCCCGATAATTGACAACGCCACAAGTGGGAGTCGCTGACCGTGGGTAGACGGGCGGTTCGCCATGACCACGAGCAAATCGTTGACAGAGGAGGATTGAGCTATGACACGGAAGTGTGCCAAAGCGGCTTCCGCCCGCCGCGGACATCCGCCTGCGGCGGACGACACCCGACGGCGGGTAAAACCCGGCCTCACGGTCTTGATGCTGATGGGTGCCTTGGGGTGCTTTCATCTGGGTTTACAACAGGTCCAGGCCCAGGGGCGGCCCGACATCGTCTGGATGGCTGGCGGACATTCTGGGTATGTGCCTTCCGTCGCCTATTCCCCGGACGGTGAGATGCTGGCTTCGGGAAGTTACGACAAGACGATCAAGCTGTGGCGGGTGTCGGACGGGTCGTTGATCCGCACGCTGACTGGAGATACAGGGAATATATTTTTCGTCACCTTTTCGCCGGACTCCCAGTTGCTGGCTTCTGGCAGTGACGACCAGACAATCAAGCTGTGGCGGGTGTCGGACGGGACGCTGATCCGCACGCTGACCGGACACACGGGTAGGGTGCACTCCGTCGCCTTCTCGCCCGATGGTCAGTTGCTGGCTTCGGGCGGTGGGGACCATACGATCAAGCTGTGGCGGGTCTCGGACGGGTCGCTGATCCGCACGCTGACCGGACATACGGATGAGGTAAACTCTGTCGCTTTTTCGCCCGATGGCCAGTTGCTTGCTTCGTGCAGTTGGGACGGGACGATCAAGCTGTGGCGCGTCTCGGAAGGCTCGCTGATCCACACGCTGACCGGACACGAGGGCTTAGTGAGGTCCGTCGCCTTTTCGCCCGATGGTCAGTTGCTGGGCTCGGGCGGTGAGGACAAGACGGCAAGAGTATGGCGGGTGTCGGATGGGTCGCTGATCCGCACGCTGGCCGGGCACAGGAGTTCGGTGAGTTCCGTCGCCTTTTCCCCGGATGGTGAAATCCTGGCTTCGGGGAGTCGGGACGAGACGATCAAGCTGTGGGGGGTTTCCAATGGCTCGCTGATCCGCACGCTGTACGGACACGAGGACACTGTGAGGTCTGTCGCGTTTTCGCCGGATGGGCAGTTGCTGGCTTCGAGCAGTTCCGACAAGACGGTCAAGCTGTGGCGGGTCTCGGACGGGTCGCTGATCCGCACGCTGACCGGACACACGGGCGTTGTCTTCTCCGTCGCGTTCTCGCCAGATGGTCAGGCCCTGGCTTCGGGCAGTTCCGACACGACGATCAAGCTCTGGCGGGTTTCCGACGGTTCGCTGATCCGCACGCTGGGCGGACACACCTATTACGTCTCGTCCGTCGCGTTTTCCCCAGATGGTGAGATTCTGGCTTCGGGGAGTTGGGACGACACGATCAAGCTGTGGCGGGTGTCGGACGGGTCGCTGATCCGGACGCTGACCGGACACACGGACGAGGTAAACTCCATCGCCTTCTCCCCGGATGGTGAGCTGCTGGCTTCGGGTAGTTGCGACGAAACGATCAAGTTGTGGCGCGTCTTGGACGGGTCGCTGATCCGCACGCTGACCGGACATCGCAATGGGGTCAACTCCGTCGCCTTTTCACCTGATGGTCTGTTGCTCGCTTCGGCCAGCACAGACTCCACGATCAAGCTGTGGCGGGTGTCAGACGGGTCGCTGATCCGCACACTGAACGGACACACGTGCCGTGTGTTCTCCGTCGCCTTTTCGCCGGATGGGGAAATGCTGGGTTCGGGCGGTGAGGATGAGGACGACACGATCAAGCTGTGGCGGGTGTCAGACGGCTTGCTGATCCGCACGCTGACCGGCCACACGGATGAAGTGAACATTGCCTTTTCGCCGGATGGTGAAATCCTGGCTTCTGCCAGTCGGGATCGCACGATCAGGTTGTGGCAGGTGTCCGATGGGTCGCTGCTGCAGACCTACGATCAGAAGACGGGCAGAGGCGTTCTATCCATCCAGTTCTCGCCTGACGGCAGACTGTTTGGGTATGGGCGCTCGGATGCCACGGTCGTGATGGCCCGCAACCCGTTCGGCCCGGATGCGTGCCAATACAAGCTCAAGAAGGATTCCAAGAGCAAGCGCGGTTGCGAGGTGTGCCCGGTCGAGGGCGACATCATCGCATCGCAGCAGAGCTGCGAGAAGAAGAAAGACTGCGACAAGAAGCTCAAGGGCAAAATCGACTGCCCCGGCGGCGGCCCCGGATTCTGCAAAAAGATCAAAGGAAAACGGGAAAGCTGCGGTTAGCGGCGTAGGGCAGGACGAGCGAAGCGAGACCTGCCGTGACCTGACGGGGTGCGAGAGAGGATTCTCGCACCAGCGGCGGGTGGCCGGGATAGCTTGGGTGGCATGGTCAGGCGCAGCCTGCCCGTGCTTTGTCCGCGGAACTGGCCGGCCCTGGTAAATGCAGCGCAGCGGGGTAGGGCAGGACGAGCGAAGCGAGACCTGCCGTGACCTGACTGGAGGCGCTGCGGCGGTTGGTGGTGCGTGGGGCTTCCTTCGGGAACGAGCGCCGGCAGCTCGTCACCCACAAGGCCTGTCTGCGTGCGGACACGCACAGGCAGGGGTGACGCTACAACTGACCTCAACACTCAGCCCGCGAGGACGCCCGCTCCGACCGGCTGGAAGCCGGTCCCACGAAACAGGGCAACTGAAGACTCCCGCCCCCTTTTTTTCACTTGATAGTAATTCACCGGTTGGAGACTGGTGACACGGGTGTTGGTAGAGTTTCTTAGAGCGTGTGTGAGAAGTCTTATCCGAGCCGCGCCCGTAAGGAAGCGGTGCGGTATCATCCGCGGAAAACCGCTCCCTCACGGTCGCGGCTCGGTTTTTCGTCCCGCTTTTCACACACGCTCTTAGAGCGTGTGTGAGAAGTCTTATCCGAGCTGCGCCCGTAAGGAAGCGGTGCGGTATCATCCGCGGAAAACCGCTCCCTCACGGTCGCGGCTCGGTTTTTCGTCCCGCTTCTCACACACGCTCTTAGCGTTTGGAGAACTGGAAACGTCTGCGGGCGCCGCGCTGGCCGTACTTCTTGCGCTCGACCTTGCGGCTGTCGCGCGTGAGCAGTTGGCTCTCGCGCAGCGCCTGCTCAAAACTGGGATTGAGGTGTTTTAGGGCTCGTGCCAGGCCGAGTCTGATCGCTCCGGCTTGGCCGGTCGTGCCGCCGCCGTTGACCCGCACGAACACGTCAACTTCCTTCTCGGTCTTGGTTGTGGTGAGGGGGGCTCGAATGTACTCCCGGTCGCGATCGATGCAGAAGAACTCATCCACAGAACGCTTGTTCACTTCAAACTTGCCCTCGCCGGGGCGGATCCGCACCCGGGCCACAGACGTCTTACGCCGACCCGTGCCCCACACGTAACCGTTGACCGCCCTGGAATCAAAACCCGATGTGTCAAACGCCGGGACGGACTCAGTGGTCGGCTCGGTCGCTTCGGCAGTCTCGGCAGGGGTAGGTGCAGCGGCATCGCCCGCATCAGGGGTCTGCGGGGTGTCGCCGGCTTCGGCTGGTTCGGGCGTCGTGTTGCTAGGTTCGTCAGACACGGTCGGTCATCTCCATCTCCGCGAGGGTTGAGCGCAGCCGGCTGGTGCCTTCGGCGCTTGGCTCGGCGCGGCACGGTTAATCCATCAATCAGAACTCCCACGGCAGCGGTTTTTGGGCCGCGTGAGGATGGCTCTCGCCCCGCACCACCTTGAGCTTTTTGAGCATCTTGCGCCCGAGGGCGTTTTTCGGCAGCATGCGCTTGACAGCCATGGTGATGATCCGCTCAGGATGCTTGGCCAGCACATCCTCGTACTTGTCACTCTTGAAGCCGCCGGTGTAGTACGTGTACCGGTCGTAGTGCATCGTGTCAGCCTTGTTGCCAGTGACGCGGATTTTCTCCGCGTTAGTCACCACGACGTAATCACCGGTGTCCACATGGGGGGTGTACGTGGGCTTGTGCTTTCCCATCAGCACGGTGGCGATCTGCGTCGCCAGACGGCCCAGCACGCGATCCGCGGCGTCCACGTGATACCAGCGCGGCTCGACGGTCTCGCGTTTGGCAACGTAACTTCTCACTCGACCGACAGGCATAATCACACCGCTCGCAAAAGTGCAAAACCAATTCGCTAGCTCGAAAGCGAGAACCCGCTAATCTAACACCTCGATCCCACGCGTCAAGTCCCGTCACGGCGAGGAAGATCCTTCGATTCTTCGGGTCAGCGTCACGAAGGTGGGTAGAGCAGGGTCCCACTTTGCTGCGTTGAAGCGGATGCCAGCGGGCAAGGAGTGTCTTTGCCCTCCGCCACACGCTTCACCTTGCCGGTCACCCACATCCTCCCGTCGCCCCGACGAACCGATCGCAGCGATTCTCCTGGTCGTCTTTGCCTCGTCTGATTCCGCACCACGCCCGCACGCCCGATGGATTTTCCGACTTGCAGTCTGCATGGAAGACATACGCGATCGTGGTATTGTCAACCGTGGTGGCAATGGCATAAGCCCAGTATTGACAAGAGAATACGTGTCGGGCGTGCCTTCAGGTGCGCCTTCACCGTGTAGCGTAAAATGAATAGAGCGGGGCGGGGAATGCCGGATGAATCACGCAACAGCATAGCACGTGCCGTTTCAAACGCGATTTAAGTCTAGGTGCACATTGCTCGCTATCACTGAAAACAGAACGGTCTTCGACGACAGCGGAAGCAGCGGTCATTGCCTGCCCCCACGCTCAGAATAAACACCGATGGAAAAACGAGATTGAGAGCCTACTCGGGCGTACCCCGCTGCTCGTGCGAAGACCGCGCCTTTAGCATTGGGCGCTGCTAAAGCCTTCTTCATTTTCGTGGAGCGTCACCCCTGGTGGGTGACGTAATGATGCGCGTAGCGTCACCCCTGGTGGGTAACGCAATGATCCGCGTAGCGTCACCCCTGGTGGGTGACGTAGTGATCCACGTAGCGTCACCCACAAGGAGCGGCCGTACATCCACTGCATGAAAACGGAGCTTGCTCCAGCTCCGCCCGAACACGAGTGCACGACCCGGTCCTTTTTACGGGAATGGTGCCGGCGCGCCCGGATTCTCACAGCCGGCGGTTGCAAAGCTGCACGGACGACATCATAATTCACAAAACCCGGGGCCATGGCGCAGTTGGGAGCGCGTCTGCATGGCATGCAGAAGGTCGGGGGTTCGAGTCCCCCTGGCTCCAGTGCTTATCCGATAAGGACTTACAGCAATTCTGGGGTCGTGAAAAACCGCCGAAATCACGCAACAGCGTCAGTCCAGCGTCAGTTTTGGAGTATTTAACAGGCACCGGTAGCTCTCTGTTTGGGGTGCTTGCCAGCAAAAACCCGATCCATCGTGCAGATCGCTTCGCGCTCGTTGGCGTCCGTCGCCTGGTTGTAGAACGTCATCGTCACACGCACATCCGAATGACCGAGCAGTTTCGCCAGGGTCCGCGGTGGCGTGCCGTTGTCGGCGTGGTTCTGTGCAAACGACTTGCGGAGCGTGTGCAAGGTGAAGGGGGAGGTCAGGTCAACTTCGGCTTTCCGCAGATAGGCTTTCGTGTCCCGTAGCAGGTTGTGGACCATATCCGCGTTGCGCCACGGACGGTGCGTCTCCCGGTCGCCCCACGGCTTTCCTTCCCGGCACAGCCGCCAGTTCGCTCTGACCAGGACGAACCGCTCTGGGGACAAGGCGATGAACCCGCCGGACTTGAACGCCTCTTGCATCGCTGTCGTCAGGTCGGGGATGGCGGCTTCGGGGATCGGCACACTCCGGCTCTTGTTTCCGGCTGACCGGCCTTCGCTCTTGACGGTGAAACCGGGGATGTCGTCAGTCGGCGTCCGGGTTTCGATGTGCACCCGTCGGCCGTCGAGGTCTATCTGGTCGATCGTTAGGTTGTACACCTCTCCTGCCCGCAGACCACAGCCATACATGAGCCAGTAACACGCACGCCGCCTTGTGGTCGGCACAACCGCGATCATTCTCAGGAATTCATCAGGGGAGACGTGTTGCCACGGTCTGGACTTCGGCTGGATCCGTAGCGCGGTGTTCCGCTTAGAGGTCGGCGGCGCGAATGGGCTGCGCTCCAGGTATCCCCACTCCACGCCGGCGCCGAAGATCGCGCGTGCATGTTTCAGATGGTGAGCAAGGGACCAACTCGACAAGGCCTTGTCGTGGCCACTCTTTCGCTTGCGGGTGGCCATGAAGGTTTCGGCGTGGCGTTGCTCTATGGTCTTGATCTCGCGGGTCTTTCCGAAGTGCTCCCGGAGTTGTGCCATCGTGCCTTCGTACCCCGCCGTCGCACTGTGGCTCAGCCCGGGAAGCCTAGTGCACGATCACGCCTTAATTTGTGGGTGTAGGCGTTTCAATTTGATGCGGGCATCATCGGTCGTGAATTGCCAATTCACCGGTTTCCGGGCGGCGTTACGTTCGCTCTCCCACACGACAACCTCTCTGACCAACGTCGGCCTGTCCGGGAT
>Ga0114922_10000873_pt1 | contig 28946 bp, 23 predicted proteins | sample AartaG_FD_100975 | JGI IMG/M metagenome (GOLD analysis project Ga0114922, IMG submission 100975) | Deep subsurface microbial communities from Aarhus Bay to uncover new lineages of life (NeLLi) - Aarhus_00045 metaG | ecosystem: Environmental > Aquatic > Marine > Oceanic > Sediment | place... | reverse complement strand
TGTTCAGATAAGGGAGGGTGAAGAGTGGAGGTGCGACTATTTTCTGAACGACCTGGACTTTGACGGAACACCAGACACTTGGAAAGTTGGCATTGGAGAAGTCCAAGCTGGCCTCTACTTGATCGACGACGATAATGATGCCAAGCCTGACAGGCTGAGCGTAATGATCGCCGATTTCTCAGACAGGAACTCACAGTATCATTATCAGGATTTGAACCTCAACGGCATAATTGACACGATGAGCAAACGCACAGTAGGCAAAACCCACGGTCGCACGTTATGGGGGCGGTATGTGCTCATGGATAGCCGCTGGGTGGGAACGTCAACATTGCCATGGGAAAAGGACTACCTAAGGGAGGCACGGATAATAAGAGAGGATGGCAGCGAGGATAAGGTGGTTTTTGATGGTGGCAAATGGCAGATCGTCGAATGAAACGCATTAGCGCGTGGTCTTAATGCCGAGCCGGTGCCGCCTTTCAGCCTCCCGCAGAGCTGCAAAGAACGCCAAGTAATCCTGCTCTTCTTCGTGCCCTTCGTGGTAGACTGTGAGATGATTTCAGATGCATGCTCTCCCCGCGCGTTTTCCTGTCCCGGCGGCCCCGCAGGAGCGGGGCCCTCCCCCAAGTAGCGGGTGGTGGGGCAGACATTCCTGTCTGCCCTGGGAGGGCCGACTTCCGTGTCGGCCGCGGGCGGGTCTGAGACCCGCCCCTACGCCAGATATCAGGTAGGGCGGGCGTCCCGCCCGCCGCACAGCACCAATGTAGGGGCAGGTCTAAGACCTGCCCGCCAAGAACGGGCACGTGTCACCAGTAGGTACTGGGAATACTAAGGCGAGATTGCCGCGCTTCCTCCGGTCGCTCGCAATGACGACGAAAAGCATGACGTAAGGGCGAGGCATGCCTCGCCCCTACTCGCGTGTAATTCATCCTGTTTTGACGAAGTTCCTCTAATTGTAGTATCCTGTTGGGGCGATGAAAAGGCCACGCCGTTTCGATACAGTCCTGTTCAGTGTGCTGATACTGCTCGTGGCAGTGGGTGCATTGGCGTTTCGTCTGCCGCGCCTGGAGCAGCGGCCGATGCACACTGACGAGGCCGTTCACGCCCGCAAGCTCGGCACTCTGATTGAGGACGGCATCTACGAGTACAATCCGGAGGAGTACCACGGGCCGACGATATACTACTTCTCGCTGCCGTTCGTATGGTTGAGCGGTGCGCGTACATATGCCGAGATTCCAAATGAGGTTCCTCTGCGAATTGCTCCGGTTGTCTTCGGCGTGGGACTTATCCTTCTTCTGCTCTTGATGCGCGACGGCCTTGGACGAGGGGCGATGGTGTGCGCCGCTGTACTGACCGCCGTTTCGCCGGCCATGGTTTTCTACAGCCGGTACTATATCCAGGAAATCCTCCTTGTGTTCTTCACGTTCGCCGCGATGGGCGCGGCGTGGCGGTACACCCGCACCAAGCGACTCTGGTGGGCGCTTCTGAGCGGTGCTTGCGTCGGCTTGATGTATGCCAGCAAGGAAACGTTCGTGGTCGCGTGTATTGCCATGTTTGCCGGCGCAGGGCTCGCGGCGGCATGGACGCGGCACGTGGATCACGATGAGCTCCGGCTCCGCGACTATATCGATCGGCGGCACGCGGCAGGTGCTATTGTGGTAGCGGCCATCGTGGGCGTTCTCTGCCTCTCCGTATTCATGACGCAGCCGCGCGCTATCTGGGACTCCGTGCTTAGTTACGGGCAGTACGTGCAGCGGGCGGGGACCGGCGACAGCAGCACCAGCGGCGCAGGACTGCACAACCATCCGTGGTACTACTACCTGAAGATGCTCGCTTTCTTCAAGTACGCACCGGGACCGTGGTGGAGTGAGGCACTGATCATGCTTCTGGCGCTTGTCGGCATAGGCGCCGTACTGAAGCGGAAACCGGCGATGGAGGGGAACGTGCGTTTGCTGCGTCTCCTAGCGTTCTACACCATCTTGATGACGGTCGTCTACTCGATTGCCCCGTACAAGACTCCCTGGTGCATGCTCAGTTTTCTTCACGGCATGATCCTGATGGCCGGGGTAGGGGCGGTTGCCCTGTATCGCCTGCTCCCGGGCAAACCTTTGAAGGCCATTCTCAGCGTCCTGTTGGTTGTGGGCGTTTGGCACCTCGGGGCGCAGGCGTACCGGGGGAACGACGTGTTCGACAGCGATCCGCGTAACCCTTACGTCTACGCGCAGACTTCCCGGACGTTTCTGAGGCTGCCGAAACGGGCCGAGCAGATCGCCGACGTCCATCCGGACGGGCGTGACATGCTTATTAAGATCATTGTCCCCGGTTCTGACTACTGGCCTCTGCCGTGGTACCTACGCCGGTTCACGTCCGTGGGGTACTGGAACGAGCCGCCTGATGACCCTGACGCCGCGATGATTGTCACAGCACCTGCGCTCGAGGCCGATCTGGACGCCGCACTTAGCGACAGGTATGAGAAAGAGTATGTCGGGCTGCGTCCGGACGTCCTGCTCCTGACTTACGTACGAGCCGATCTGTGGGAGGAGTTCATCGAGAGGATGGAGCAGTGATATCGAAGGCTCACCGTTTCGCTCACGAAGCCATGGATACCGCCTTCGAGATCCACATTGCCGACCAACCGGCGGAGTATGCGCGTGGGGCCGCGCAGGCCGCGTTCGCCGAAATCGACCGGATCGAGGGCTACCTGAGCCGGTTCATGGAGTCAAGCGACGTGTCGCGCATCAACATCCTCGGGGCGAAGGAGCCGGTGCGCGTCAGCCTGGAGACGTTCGAGTGCCTGCAACTGACGGCGCGTATATCTGCGGAGACCAACGGCGCTTTTGATGTAACCCGCGTACGGGACGGTATGAAAAAGGTGGAATTCGACAAAAAGAACTTCGCAATCCGCCTCAAGGACGCCAATGTTAAGATCGATCTGGGAGGAATCGGCAAAGGTTTTGCGCTGGACAAGGTGGCGGCGTTCCTGCGGGACTGGAGTATCGAGTCGACGCTTCTCCATGGTGGCGATAGCTCCGTGCTCGCGGTTGGCGCGCCGCCGGGCGAGGATGGATGGCCTGTGGGCGTCGGCAGCGGTATGGAAGAAGAAGACAGGCCTGAACCGATACTCCTGCGCGACAGGGCGCTCAGCGCCTCCGGGACGAGCGTGAAAGGCGAGCACATCATCGACCCCAGAACCGGTCAGCCCGCCCAGGGAGCAATCCGTGCATGGGCCTCATGCTCGTCAGCAACCATCTCCGACGGGCTCTCCACCGCCTTCATGGTCATGGATCGAAAGGATGTCGAGCGATACTGCCACGAACATAAGGATACCTGGGCTATACTGCTCATAGAGGACGAGCGAGGTCGGCGGCTTGTCGGATACGGTCAGTATGCGCCCGCAGTCGGCCTTCCCTAACAACAAGGTTGTGTGGAAGAGTCCTGCCCGTCGGCTAGGACTCCCTGGCAGCTCGATCCGTAGCCCGCCGTACAGGCGAGACAATGTTCGTCAAGTGCTACCTCTCTTCCCTCGAGCTCGTATGCGTCGACCTGATCTATTGTCAGAATGTTGCCCGTCTCATCTGTGAGTGCGAGCCCTAATGCCTGGTTGAAGTCGCAGTCATAGAGCGTTCCGTCATAACCCACGCTCAGGAACGTGCGGCACATCAGGTTCTCAACCACCGCCGGGTTGAAGCTGCTCCTCAACAGACCCATGTACCGGTCATACTCACCCTGGGATTCCAGGAGGTTCCTGAATCTCTTTATCGGAACGTTAGTTATGGTGATGAGTTTGTTGAACTCTATTCCATAATCCGCGTCCAGAACGCGTTTGTATTCCTTCTCCAGGTCATCGTGCTTCGGCGGCAGTTTCGGCCCGTTAGGGTTATAGACGAGGTCGAGACGCAGCCTATCATCTCTAGCGAAGCCGAAATCGTTGAGCAGATGCAGCGCCCTAACGCTCTTTTCAAACACGCCGCTTCCCCGTTGAAGATCAACGTTCCCCTCCGTGTAGCAAGGCAACGAGCAGATGAGGTGAATTCCACATTCCTTGAAGAAATCGGGCAGGTGTTCCTTGCCCGGCTCGAAAAGGACCGTGAGGTTGGACCTCACGATAATCTCGTCAACGAACGGACGAGCCGAGCGGATCAAGTATTCGAAATGCGGGTTGAGTTCCGGCGCACCGCCAGTAATGTCGAGGATCAATCCCTCGTTGCGGGCGAGAAACCGGAGAATACCGCCCACGACCTCCCGGGACATCACATTCTCGCCGTGCGGAGAGGCGTCTATGTGGCAATGCAGGCACTGCTGATTGCACAGGTTGCCCATGTTTATCTGCAGGGTCGTCAGTTCTCCCCGCCTGATATCGCTATCCGCTTCAGTAGCGCTATGCGTCTCCAGGAGACTCAGAAACGCGTTCATCTGTCTCACCTCCACTTTCGTCAACCGACACCGTCTTGATCTTGTGCCCGTGCTTTGCTCGTAGGTACTTCTGAAGGAAGTAGATGCCAAGGAAGAGCAGTGCCGCGATCATTATCTTCCAGAGTTGCTTCGGATCACTCACCGAGTGTCCGAGATACACGAACACGAACGTACCGGGTATGATCCCTATGAGGGTGGCGAGGAAGTAATCTCGTGCCTTGACCCGCGTAAGACCCAGACTGTAGTTCTGGACGTCATACGGCGCGTTCGGTATCAACCGGATCATCATAACCGTGATAAAGCCGTGTTTCTCAATTGCTTCATCGACGCTAACGAGCTTGCCTTTCAGGAAACGTGCTACAGCGCCTCTGCCGAAGTAGCGCGCGATCCAGAATTCCACCACGGCGCATATTGTCCCTCCAATTACGGTGTAGAGGGTACCCCACTTGGGGCCGAATGCCAGCCCCCCGACCATCGACGTCACCGCGGCTGGAAACAGAATCAGCGGTCGTAGAGTGTAGAACACGATGTAGCCAATCGGGGCCCATATGCCGAGGGACAGTATCTTTTCCTTGACGTTCTCGGGACTGATCTTCGAGTAATCAACTCCCGATACCTTCAGAACCACAAATACTATGACGAAAAACAGCAGAATAATCGCCAGCTTAACCCACACATTCTTTAGGAGTTTCATGAGCTTGTTTCTACCTCTCAAAATGCTTTCATCACTCTGAGTATGAACTTTACAAGCGGGTTGTTCGCTTTTTCCACAAAGGCCTTGCCGGCGGTCTTCTTCACCAGCTCGGACAATGTGGGGTATATGTACAGTGCTCCGGAAAGCTTTGCCAGAGGTATCTTGTTAGCTTTCGCGACGATGAGCCCTTGAATAATCTCACCCGCCTGTGCACCGACGACATGCGCTCCGAGAATGCGCCCTTTCTTATCCAGGATCACCTTGATCAAACCTTCCTTGTGTCGGTCGGTAATTGCCCGGTCGGAGCTGGTGTAGTCAGTCTTGTACACGCGCACGTCTGGATGCTGCTCCTTCGCCTCCTCCTCGGTCAATCCCAGACGAGCGAGTTCCGGATCGGTGAAGGTCGCCCATGCTACGTTGCTGTAGTTGACCTTCTGCCACGCCAACCTCTTGAACAAGGCGTTGCGAACTGCAACCCCAGCCTGATAGGCCGCGACGTGGCTGAAAAAGTACGGCCCAACTATATCTCCACATGCGAAAATGGACTTGTTCGTGGTTTGCAGATATGCGTTAACCTTGATACCTGTCTTCGCGTACTCGACGCCGGCCTTATCCAGGCAAAGCCCTTCTACATTGGGCGCTCTGCCGACGGCGACGAGAACGTTCTCGGCCGAGATCTCCTCCTTGCTGGCATCCTTACCTTCCAGAATCGCATAAACTCTCCCGTTTCTCCTGGCGAATCTTGTCGCCTTCTTGCCGGTCAGAACCTGGATTCCTTCTTCCTTGAGTTTCTCAGCCAACACGCGGGCCATCTCCTCATCTTCTCTGGGTAGAATACGGCCCATCATTTCTACAAGCCAAATTCGCACTCCGAGTCTGTTAAGGGCTTGTGATAGTTCGATCCCGATTGGACCGGCTCCCAGCACTATTAGGTCTCGAGGTAATGTCTCGAGATCGAACACGTTCTCGTTCGTGAGACAATCCACGCTGTCAAGCCCGTTAATCGGTGGAATCACCGGATGGGAACCTGTGCAAATGATGAACTTCCTCGCGGTAATACTCACATCGCTAACCTTCACGGTGTGTTCATCCACGAACTCAGGGGGACCGAACGCGACCTTGATCCCTCTTTCCTCGAAGACCTCCGCAGGATGGTGAGTGGCTATTTCATTGACCACGTCCTTCACGTGCGACATCACGTTGCTGGTATCGACCGCGAAATCGTCGGGAAGTCCCAGGCCGAACTCGGCAGACTTGTTCAGGCAGTCCGCCACGGCGGCCGATTTGAGGAGCGCCTTGGACGGCATACACCCGAACCATGTGCAGTCGCCGCCCAGTCGCGTCTTCTCAACAATACAGGTCTTGGCCCCCAGTGCGTTCGCGACGCTCGCAGCGAAAAGACCGCCGGCTCCCCCACCTATTGCAACGATGTCAAATTCCGGATTCCCCATTGCACCCTCCTGCTTAATCGCCCCCATATTACAGAATGTACTTGCCCCTTTTCTTCAGTGGATGTCTCTCGATTTGCTGAGCGATTCTCTTGGCCACCCCGGGTTTGCCCAGCTTGTGGTACATATAGCCCTTGTAACCCTCCACGCCGGGTTGGTCAAACGCGTTCACGTTCAACAGCTCACCTTCAAATGCAGTGGCCATCTCAAAGAAGAAGATGAGCTCGCCCCAGAGAAACGGAGTGATCTCCGGCATTATGATCGTACAGTTAGGTCTCTTCTCGCGGACGAGCGCCCACTCCGTTGCCTCCTGGGCCAACTTGATGAGTTCCGAGTAACGCTTTCCGGACAGTAAGTCCTTTTTGCCGGGTACTCTCAGGTCCTCCCGGAACTTCTCGACACGAATGAACGTGACCGTCTTGTTGTTCTCGCCCTCGATGTTGTTCTGTTGAATTGAGTGTAGATCGTTTGTGCCTCTGCACGGCACGGGGGTCCTGCCGACATTCACGATACAGCGTTTGTCGCTGACCCATCGTTCACGACCCCCTTCCAACGTCTCTATCCTTCGCAGGTGCTTCTTACCGAGGCTCTCGGCAAGGAGCTGCGCGTACCAATCCGCAGTAGACTTCAGCGTTTCCGAAAACGGCATCATCATAGCGATAGACTTGCCCTTTTGCTTATAGAGTATTGTCTGGAGCGCCGCATACATGTATGCCGGGTTCTTGCTGACGGAAGCCGAACTGCACCTCTCCGCCATCGACTTTGCACCGTCGAGCACCTGCTGGACCTTCACGCCAATGATGGCCAGATGCAGCAGCCCCATGTTCAACTCCGAGTAGCGGCCGCCGACGCCCGGGAGCAGCGGCAGACTCCGGAAACTCAACCTGTCCTCGGCCTGTTCCTCCTCGACCGTGCTACGGAGCGCGCCCGTTTCCGGGTCGGTTATAGCCAGAACCTGGCGACCGTGCTTGTTCCCGACACCTTTCTTCAACCAGTCGGATACCACATCCAAGGCCACCTTGGTTTCGGTGGTCTCCCCCGACTTGGATATGACGACCACGAACGTCTTCTTCGGGTTCAGGTTCTGCAACAGAGCGCGTAACGGAGTCGGGTCAAGGTTGTTTCCTTCGAAGTATATCCTCGGCTGCTTTCCCCGCAGTGCCTGGAACTCGTTGTAGTAAGGTGGACGCAGCGCATCCTGAGCGGCTTTGAGGCCCAGGTATGAGCCGCCGATTCCGAGCGAGATGACGTTGTCGTACTTGCTCGCTATCCCGTCCGCCAGTTCTTGAATCTCCCTTACCGCAGCCTTGTCTTGCAGAGGCAACTGAGTCCACTCGAGGCCGAGACACACTCTACCGGCTGGATCGGCGATGACTTCCTTCAGGTGCCTGTGCGCGCTTCTGATATCCGGTAACATCCTCTGCAGCTGCTTCTCCGTCGCGCCATGTTTAGTGCCGACGTTGAAGCTGAACAGGTTATTGAAATCAAACTGGAGATGTTCCATAGCAGGCAAACCCTTTCCCTAAAACTCCGACGCAGTCTGTCTTGCCTTTTCCTTTGCCGCCGCAAGCCTCTCGCGTGCCACGTCAGGCCCCATGGCATCCATCGGCTGAGCGTTCACGAACGTTATGTCCGTGATTCCTGCGTAACCGAATATCGTCCGCAGATACGGCTCCTGATAATCGTACGCATGGGCCGGGCTGTCGGGGCCGTAGTCGCCTCCTCGACTTGTGACTACAACCATCTTCTTGCCTTTGACAAGCCCTTCCGGCCCTGCTTCAGTATACCTGAAAAGGTACTTCGGCTGCACGATTACGTCTATATAATGCTTCAACACGAACGGAATGCTGAAGTTCCACATGGGCGTGCTGATGAGGTAGGCGTCCGCAGCGAGGAAGCGCTCAATGTGGCGTTCAACATCCTTCCAGGCATCCTTTAGCTCTCCCGAGAGATCACCTCCGCCCAGCAGAACGTACTTGCCGCCTATCACCCCCAACGTGAGTGGAGGCGGCGGTTCAGCGAAAAGGTTCAGTTCGTCGATCTCGCAGTCCGGATATTTCTCCCTGAAACCCTCCAGGAACGCGGAGGCAACCTTAAGCGTTCTGGATTCCTCACCTCTTGGTGCCGCCACGATATGCAGTAACTTCCTCATCACTCAATCCTCCGGCGTGCGCGCGGCCGGCGCCGGTACGCTACGCCACCTCTCCACTCACAGTGCCGCCGTGCAAATGAACTCCCGAAGCCTCGTTCAGGAGAAAAAGCAGCTTGCCGGAAGCTGGCTCTACACGCTCTGCCGGCATGGAACCGCTCTTATCCACGAGAATCCTCCTGACAACCTCAGCCTTGTTCTTCCCGACCGCAAGAAGAATGACGTTTTCCGCGTTGTTAATCACCGGAAATGTTATGGTCACACGCGCCTGTTGTACGTCCTCGCTCCTTACGGCTATTGCCAGACGCTCGTTCTCATCCAATGAAGCCGTGCCGGGGAACAAGGACGCCGTGTGTCCGTCCTCTCCTATTCCCAACAATATCAGGTCAAATCCCGGACACTGACCATCCTCCAACAGGAAGTGGCGTTTCAGATCCTCCTCGTACTCGAGTGCCGCGGCTTCCGCGCTGCCGGCTTCCACTGGTATCGGATGAACGTTGCCTGCCGGGATACTTACATCGTCCAGCAGGGTTGTCTTCACCATCCGATAGTTGCTGTCCGGATGATCCGCCGGCACAAACCGTTCATCGACAAGGAAAACGTGGGTCCTGTCCCACGGGAGCTCTGCACATCCGGCCAATTCCCGGTACAGGTGCATCGGAGTACTCCCTCCCGACAGGGCGACGGCAAACCCCCCTTTACTAATGACGGTTTTTTGGGCAATCTTCTTCCACTCGTTGATGGCGAACCCGGATATCTGATCAATGCTCTCGAAAACGAGCGGTTCTCCGCATTTCAACGCCAGCCTGGCGTTCGGTAGTCTCACCATGTTCGCCACTCTCGACCTTCTCGCCGCATTAACTCATCGGCCTCTTTGGGTCCCCATGTACCTGCGGCATAGTCGGGAAGACTAGGCTGTGGCGCAGTCTCCCATCTGGAAATGATCGGATCGACCGCGGACCACATCGCCTCCACCCCGTCCTGCCGCGCGAAAAGTGTCAGATCGCCCTTCATACAGTCCATGAGCAACCGCTCGTAGGCAGGATGAGTCTGCGTCCCAAACGATCGTGCGTAATTGAAATCCATAGCTACCGTATGCGGTTGGTTACCCACTCCGGGGCGTTTCACGCTGAAATGCAGACAAATTCCCTCCTGCGGCTGGATGCCCAGCAGGAGAGCGTTGGGCTCGAGCATGTCACAAGTGCGCCCGAGTAACCTCAATGGTGGTTGCTTGAATTGCACGAAGATCTCGGTGACTCGCTTGGCCAAACGTTTTCCCGTACGAACGAAAAAGGGCACGCCCGCCCAACGCCAACTGTCCAGATAAAGCTTCGCAGCGAAGAATGTCGGCGTGTTTGAGTCCGGAGAGACGCCCTCTTCCTGCCTGTATCCGGGAACCTCTCTGTCTCCGATCCTCCCGGGACCGTACTGCCCGCGCACCGTGAACCTGTCAATATACTCCTCGTCCATGGAACGGATTGTATGAAACACCTTCACCTTCTCGTTGCGTATCAGGTCCGCCTCGAAACCGACCGGCGGTTCCATAGCCACCAGCGCAACGAGCTGCATCATGTGGTTCTGCACGATGTCTCTCACGACACCTGCCTGTTCGTAGAAGGCGGCCCTGTGTTCAACACCCAACTCTTCGGCCACGGTGATCTGAACATGGTCGACGTACCGCCTGTTCCAGAGAGGCTCGAAGATGCTGTTGGCAAAACGGAAAAAGAGGATATTCTGTACTGTCTCCTTGCCCAGGTAATGATCGATGCGGTAAATCTGCTTTTCGTCAAAGGCTTCCAGGATTTGCTGGTTTAAAGTGACCGCTGAAGCCCTGTCTGTCCCGAAAGGTTTCTCGACGACCACCTTCGTGTTGAAACAGCCTTTGCACAAGTTCTGTTGAGCCAGCTTGTCGACGACCGCCGGAACGACCTCGGGCGGAATTGCCAGATAATAGATCACATTAGTCTTGGAATCCTGCGTCGAACAGGCGAGCCCATCGATACGCGAGCAGAGTTGTTCATACGTGTCGTCAGAATTGAGATTCCCCGACAGATAGAACAGGTGCTGGCTGAACTCGCCCCATGAACTCAAATCCAAAGGTTGGTCTGCATGCTGCTGGATGGCCTGTCCGGCAAGTTCGCGGTACTCGTCGTCGGAGTATTCATCGAGACCGACACCCAGAATTGCGAACTCGGTTATGAGCTTCTCGTCATGGAAGAGGTGGAACAGGGTCGGAAGAAGTTTCCTTCGACTCAGATCGCCGGCTCCACCGAACACTACCATCGTAAAAGGTTCGACGGCGAGATCCTCTAAAGACACCTCACAGGCCTCCAGGAACCTGCTCTCGACGATCGTCGCGTCATCGCCCGTCATTGATCTGCTCCTCCCCTTCGTGAAGCAAAGAGATTTCGCCGTGCAGGAGCGTGTCCCTGTTGAAAGCGCTCCAGGCAAACCAATAAGCGACAGTCGCAGGCAATAGATTCCCCTGAGCATCAGTGATGTAGGCGGTGTTTCCGAAGCCGGGATGAATCCTTATGCTAATGCCTGCGACTGCATCCTCGAGAGGGTACGTGACGCTGTTGATAAGTTGAATTGGGTAGGCCTTTGCCACGTTCTTGATTCTGATGCCGATGACAAGACTTTTCGGCGGTAAGCGATTATCAAAACCCTTGACGGGGAACATGAGCTTAGGGCTTGCCTGATAACCTAGATACGGGTTGTAGTTGTAGTCTATCGGGAACCCCGTATCCGGCGACAATATCAACGTATTCGGATGCATTCTTCGCCATTCTCCCCACGTTGCTACTAGGGAGGGCAAGATTTTCAGCCGTTTGGAGGAAAGTTTTCCTGTAACAGCGCTTTTTGCCAACTGTGGCCAGAGGCACGCATGGTTGCGGTCATACATCACGAGGTTGCTGTTGTACAGCAGACCTGAAACACCAAAATCAAGGGTTTCGCCATCGAGTCTCCTATCGAAAACAACAGCGCTTCTCGTCAGCGGACACCAAGTCACTGCCACGGGGATATCCGCAACCGCGTCGTTGACGATCTCGTGCAGGGTCAGGATTCGGATAGGGTAGGCCTTGTCTTGACCGGATAAGGATATGCCCACCACCAACTCTTGCTCGGCAAGGTACCGGGCCTGATCAGGTGTGACGAATCGCGGGTTTGTCAACGCGGGAATGCCGTCCTTACCTGGTCCGCCAGGCATCAGCTCTCTAAGGTCCACCCTGCTGCGGGATAAATCGAAATCTCCCTGTTGACCGTACAGAGGGCTGTTCGTAAGCGCCGCCACTAGCAACACCACCGTCAAGAACAGCGTCCTCCTTCCACGGCCAACCATCGTTGAGATCATTTCCTGTTCACTCCACATGCCTGTTGCGTTGTCCATCATCAACGCAGATCGTCTACCCATGTTAGACCATAAACTTCTATCATCCCTTGCCGACTTCCGTTCCCTTTGCTCCTATGGTGTTCAGAAGGTTGTCGAACGAATCCGCAAACGCGCCAACGCCAGCCTCCAGGAGTCTGGCACACACTTCATTAATGTCAATCCCGAGGCTCCCGAGATTGCCAATCAGCGCCTGCGCGCCTCCCGCGTCGGAGGTCACCGCCTCCCCGACAGAGCCGTGGTCCAGGAAGGCGTCGAGCGTCTTCTCGGGCAAGGTGTTGACGGTGTTCTTCGCAATCAACTCCGTGACATACTTGATGTCACTATATGCGGGGTCCTTCGTGCCGGTAGATCCCCAAAGGACCCTCTGGACGTTGGCGCCTTGCTTCTTCAGTTCCTTGTACTGTTCACCTGAGAAGATCTCCAGGGACTTTTGATAAATGAGTTCTGAGTTTGCGACGGCGGCTTTTCCTCTCAGAGACAGGAGCTGTTCCTTCACCGACTCATCGCCCTCCGCTTTCATCAACGCGTCAAGCTTCTTGTCGACCACGCTGTCAATGCGGCTGACGAAAACGCTGGCCACGGAGTTGGTGCGGCTCAGATCACCGCCGTTGCCGGCGAGACGAGTCATCCCGCTCAGGAACGCCTGTGCCGTCTTCACATACTGCTCCTGGGAGAATATGAGCGTGACGTTGACGTTAATACCCTCCGCTAAAAAGTGCCTCTATTGCTCCAAATCCCTCGTCCGTTGAGGGTACCTTGAACATGCCGTTGGGGCGATCCACCTTACCGTGCAGTCTCTTTCCTTCCTCGACGGTTTCCACAGTCTGGCGCGCCAGATGCGGGTTAATCTCGAGGCTGACATAGCCGTCAAAACCGTTGGTCTCCTCATACACGGGTCTGAGTATGTCAGCCGCATTCTGGATATCACGAACAGTCAAGTCATCATATATTTCAAAATCAGACTTGCCCGACTCCTTCAACCGCCTTATCTGCTCGTCATAGTCACATCCGGAACTGACCGCCTTATCGAAAATCGAGGGGTTGGAAGTCATCCCTCGTACACCGAGCTCAACCAGTTCCTTGATCCTTCCTTTTTCAATCAGGGACCGACTGATATAGTCCAACCATATGCTCTGACCAAACTCCGCCAGCTCTTGAATCCTTGTCATGAACGCAACCTCCCTCTATTCGCCTACTTCTTCTTGACAGCATGCCCCCCAAACTCATTTCTCAGCGCGGCAATTACTTTGGCGCTGAATGAATCATCCTGGCGCGAACGGAAACGCTCCAGCAGCGAGAGGGTAATCACCGGTGCCGGCACGTTCTCCTCGATAGCCTCCGCGACCGTCCAGCGACCCTCCCCGGAATCTTCGACATAGCCGCGAACCAACTCCAACTCAGGATCGTTCTGGAACGCCCTTTCAGCCAGCTCCAACAGCCACGACCGTATGACGCTTCCCTGGTTCCAAAGATGAGCGATCTGTGCGAGATCCAGATCGAACTCCTCCTTCGCATCCATGATCTCGAACCCTTCGCCGTACGCCTGCAGTAACGCGTACTCAATACCGTTATGTACCATCTTGACGAAATGGCCGGCGCCGATCGGTCCAACATGGGCGTACCCGTCCTTAGGGGCGAGCGTCTTGAATACCGGCTCAACCTTGAGGAACGCCGCCTCATCCCCGCCTATCATCATGCAGTAACCGATCTCGAGGCCCCAGACACCGCCGCTTGTACCCGCGTCAAGGAATGAGATCCCGTTCTTCTCAAGCTCGCGCGCCCTTCTCATCGAGTCCCTGAAGTTGGAGTTTCCGCCGTCTATGAGAATATCCCCTTCTGACAGCATTGATGCGAGCGTTTCGATCGTCTCTTCCGTGGGTTTCCCTGCTGGCACCATGACCCAAACAGTACGAGGAGAGTTCAGACTGCCGGCCAGCTTTTCAAGCGAGTCAAGAACTCCTGCGCCCTCTGCCTGCGCCTGTTTCCGTGCCCCCTCGTTCACGTCAAACGCCACTACCTCATGGCCGCCACCCAACAGTCGCTGGACCATGTTTCCGCCCATTTTTCCCAAACCGACGAACCCTATTTTCATGGCTTGTTCCCTTTAAAGACCCGTAATCTCGCACTCCTCACATTCTCTCAGCATCTTGGCAGACTCTTCGGGCAAAACCGTGTTGACCTGTATCCTGGTCGCCCTTTCAAATCCGCCTACTATCTTTGTGCGCGGAAGAACCTGTCTAAGCTCGGATATTCCACGTCCTCCGAGTCCAGCTACCGCACGTCCCGATACACTCTCTTCAGGCGACTGGGAGAGATGCCCAGCACGAAGCCGATTGTGACCAGCCAATTGATCAACGTCGCTCTCACGACACCCTGCCTCTCCCATCTCCTTGGAGAGCAGCGCGCTTTCTTGCGCAGCACCTTGACCTTACCTTCCCTTCTCAGCCTCTTGGAGAAGATAACATCTTCAAACAATCGTACGTCGTCGAATCCTCCTATGCTCAGGAAGACATCTTTACGAACAAATATCCCCTGATCGCCATAGAAAACCCGAAACAGTCTCGCACGCAGGTTTCCGGAAGCTTCAATGATACGGTAAATGATCCTCTCAGAATCTATCCTGTGGGTGAAGCAGCCACCCACGTAACCGGTTTTAACGCAATCTTGAACTGCCTCCAACGCGCCATCGTCGAGGATGGTATCGGCATGCAGGAACAATAGCACATTACCTCTCGCCACTGCAGCGCCTTCATTCATCTGAAGAGCCCTGTTCTTGCTGGCACTAACGATTCTGACCTGAAACGGTCTGGCCAGCTCCACCGTCTTGTCCGCGCTTCCGCCGTCGACAACGATCACTTCTCGGTCGTCAGTGACGGGCAAGCTGTTCAGAACGTCCTGTATCGTAGCCTCCTCGTTATAGACCGGTATGATCACGGATACCATGTGACAAATCGCCTATCAGCCGGTCCTACGCCCTGCCGGCTGCTCGTTCAAGCTCCAGTCATAGTCCGTGTAACGTGTCGTCCAGGCTCCGGGATTCGCCTTCACCTTGTCGGCTGCGTCCTCAGGCAAAAACTCTGCGATGAACTTGAGCACTGCCGCGTTCTCTCCACCGAAATCCTTCGCGAACCAACTGAAAATCTTCGAGATCTGTGCCGCCCTTCCTCCAGTATCGAAACGATTCTTGGATGAGTCGGTAAGAAACAGCCTGCCCTGATCGTCTAACTGTTCATCCAGCTTGTCCCCCTCGTACGCTTCAGAGCGCAGCGGCGGACAGCTCTTTGCCGCGCATACCAGCGCAAAGTGAATCCTGGGATCCTTGAAACGCGTGCGGATAATCTTGTGTTCGATTGTGTTGAGCGTTGTCGGGCGGTTGTTGACCGTTGCCAGCGGTTTATCCCAGACGGTTTTTGCAAACGCCTTCCTCAGTCCCCTCGGGTTCAGATTCTGGATGCTCTTCAGTGGATAGTTATCGCAGATGATCTTCAGCGTGTACGCGTTGTAAGCGTTGATCCAGAAGGCGAGCCGATCCTCTTCCGAAGAGATTCGGTCCGGATTGGTCCGGGCAAGCTGTTGGATGTATTGACCGAGCCTCGCATCCTTGCACAGCGCCCTGTAATTTACCATACCGTCCTTGACATGATCGGCAAGTATATCAGTGAGCAAACCGTGCGAGTCGGCAGCCAAGCCAGGAGCCGAGATAGGAACGATGAGCATGAGTGCGAGTAGGATTCGCCCAAATCTCATGGCTGTTCTCCTTCATCCGGAACCGGCGCGACGGTCCCGGACACAAGCAGGTATCGAGCGGAAGCGCGAACGGGGTTACCCTTGTGAGTCGTGTCGGCTTCGAGCCAGCTCCGAAGATCCTGTACGGTGTCAATGTCAGCGAGGGTAGGGAGCAGGTGAACAGCAAGCCCCAGCAAATCGGCCTCGTCCAGAGTCTTTTCCAGGACGGCCTCTGTGCTCCACGGAATGTCGGCGAAAAGTCCCTTATGCAGCTCCCTCATTCCCAACAGGTAGTACCCGCCATCGTGGCAGGGTCCGATGACGATATCGCACGAGTCGAGACTGCGGACGGCATCATCAATGACGCTCGCTGATAGGTCAGGTACATCCGTTCCGACGAGAACCGCCTTTCGAACTCCCCGGCTGAACACCGACCGGAATGCGTTTTCCATTCTCTCGCCAAGGTCCGCTCCGGTCTGCACGTCGAGTCGAAACTGCGGACCTACCCATTCCTCAATTTCATCCCGTTCGTTGCCACCGGAGTAGAAGACAAACCGGTCGACCTGGCTGGATATGTTGCCGCTTTCCTCGAACATGTGTTCGGCACACAGCCTGTAGAACTCGATAGCCGCGTCGCTCCCGATTGTCTCCGCGAGGCGCGTCTTCACTTCGCCAGAGCGCGGAAAACGCGCGAAGATGATTAAACCCATTTCGCTGAATTCGACATGCATGTCAGTTTGAAGTGCCCGGCCTACTCTCCAGAGGAAACGCCATTAGAACTCGCGTAAGCACTCAAGCAAGTGCTACTGGGGCGCTGTTTGGCCCCTTAGAGTTCCACTTCACCATCTACCTGTATCAGCGAGAACTATGCCAAACCAGACCTGAAGCAGGAGCATAAGCCATAAATACCGTTCCAGCATGGACTTGTGCCGATATACAGGTCGTCGAACGCCAAACCTGTGTGTCTCAGGAAATAGATCTCTGTGAGACATCATGCAGCGATATGCTCTTGACAGCCGTACAGGCATAGGCAACTCATGTCTCAACTTATGTTAAGATATTGCAAGTACTTGTAGGACTGCGCTCAGGCAGGGCAAGCCATACCGTCAGTCTCACATACAGTATGTGATACACCCGGCCTTAAATGAGACACTGAGACAGTGTGTCACCGAGTAAAGGCGTTGACCCACGCCCGCCTTATCAAGGGGATCCTCCGAACGTGTAGACCTCGGTGCGATGCACGCTCATCCGCAACTGCTAATTGCGCTATAGGTGGCAGTTGCATGGCACAGGCCTCTATGGAGGAGAAAAAGAACGGCTCTGCCTTCCTGCGGCAGCCCGCCGCGTCACGTATTACATGGTCGGGGCGGCCGGATTTGAACCGGCGACCACTTGACCCCCAGTCAAGTACGCTAACCAGACTGCGCCACGCCCCGTTATAGCCTCAGAGCGACTCCGACGTTTCCCGATACTACCTCACGTCTTTGAGTCTAAAATGTCATGAATATGCCACAGCTTCTGTTCGATCTCGTCAATTATCCTCGAGGTCTCCGCCGCGTTGCGGGGTCCAGCTTCTCCCTTTCGCTCGTCCCTGAGCCTCTTCTGGGCCCCCTCAGTGGTGTACCCTTCCGTCCAGAGAAGCTGTTTGACCCGCTTCAAGACCTCGACATCGTCCTTCCGATAGCGGCGCACGCCCCGTGGCGTCCGTACGGGTCGAACGTCGCCGAACTCCTGCTCCCAGTACCGCAACACGTGCGGTTTAACGGCCAGCATGTCGCTGACCTCGGTGATCGAGTAATAGAGACGTTCATGTCCGGGTTTCTTCTTCGCCAACTGCTTTTGCGCCCTGCCCATCAATCGACCTCCACCACTCTCACCACGGTAATGTTAGCACAGATTCTGGTTTTGAGCAATCCCAAAGTTGCGGGCAGCCCTTCATGAGAGCACTCGCCCCTTCTCGGTTACGTTTCATCTCCTGTGCGTCTGGGAAAGGCAAATGCAGCGACCAGGTAAAGTCCTGCCGACAGCGCTATAACGATCCTGAATCCGAGCGATATGGAGAGGCAGGTTGCGAGTATCGGTCCGACGACTGACGCGCACCCGTTGATCCCCCACGCCCAGGGCAGTAGCTCGGGCGATAAGGAGGCGAGCCGCCGCAGACCCGTGGGAAAGGGTATCCCCATAAAGAACGCCAGAACGAACACGGTGGCGCCGGCAACGATCCGTTTCACATTTGGCGAGAAAAGCTGTGACCCGGCTGAGATGAGATCAAAAACCAGGACATAGGTCACTAAAGCTGCCGTGATGCAGGCGAACGCGATCCATACCGGTCTCTTAAACCTGCCTGCGAGACGCGATGAACTCAACCCGCCCAGCCCGGACCCCAGAAGGAAGATCGTTAACGTTATGCCGAGCGCGATGATGGGGTGCGGCATGATCCTCGTCAGTTTCTGTATGAATACGATCTCGATGAACATGTATCCCGCGCCGATTGCGAGGAAGTACGCGACCACCCTCGGAAAACCGACTTTCCTGCCCGCAGGACGACGCAGCCACAGGAGAGGTAACAGAACAAGCACGACGCTCAACGGCAGCGCGATGATCAGAGTCGCTACCAGAACTACGTATCCCCATTCAACGAAGGGCACCCATTGCGTGCTCAGCGTCCTGCGCAGTTCAGGCAGTGACGACCACTTGAAGAAGTGGAAATAGTACGGCCTGTCATCCGTGGCGGGAATCACGTTGAAAAGGCTGTTCCGGTAGTAGTCTTCCTTTTCAGGGCCGAGCAGCGCAGTTGCCGCCTCATAGAGGAACGGGCGTTCGAGAACATTATACTCATTGACAACCTCCGGCTGGATGCCCGGGAAATAGCATAGGTCGAACGAGCGCTCCTGGCAGAACTTGGCTATCGCCTCCAACTCGGCGCCATTGAACGGGTCACGTTTGATCAGCGTGGTACAGGTTTTCCACCCTCGAAGTTGGACAACGTGCTTGCCGGGGTCAAGCGTGCCTGATGAGTTCAGAGCCTCGACGGCAGTCCCGAAGAGTCTCACATTGTCGCGCGGCGGCATCTTGAGCCAGCGTGTAACCGACAGGATACCGTCCGGCCTGAGGTGCGCGATGTACGAACGGAGAGCCTCGACGGTGTACAGGTAGCTTTCGTTGAGCGCCAATACGCCCGCAGCCGACGCGCTGAATGAGTCGAGCAGCGAAATCTGAACGACGTCGTAGAGTTCGTTTGTGCTGTCGAAGAAAGCGCGTCCCTCCGTGTTGATGACCCTTACTCCCGGCGAGTCATACAAGTTACACGATGAATCGCGCAGCTCGTGTCGCATGAGGTGGATGACGCTGCGGTCGAGTTCCAGGGCGTCAATGCGGTCCATACCAGCGTACCGCGCCGCCAGGATGTCCGCGCCACCGCCGGCGCCAACAACCAGAACTGTTTGCTCTCCGCTGCCGCCTGCTCGAACGGCGTGGTACACGGCGGACGAGGTGAGCCAGTCGAGATAAGCGAGCCGTGAGACGTCGTTGTCGAAGTCCGTCACGGCGCTCGTGGAGTCGGCATCGACCACCAGGGCCGTCTGTGGCGGTATCTCGTAGGTGCATGCCAGACTCATACCGGGCGCCTCGCGGATAGCCGGGCTCGAGACGACGTCGATCCTGCCGAGCGGGCTCGATCTTTTCGCGATAATCCGGGCATCAGGCAGGTCCATAAGCGCCGGAAGTGTCTTGAACTCGCTCACCCGGAGTTCTAATCCGCCTGTAATGTGAATGAGAGCGAGCGGTATGAAAGCTGCCAGCGCGACTGAGAGTGCATCGAGCTTGCGTCGCGGCAAGAGCAGGATTACGACTGCGAAAGCGGCTGCGCCGGCCACCAGCAGCAGGAGCGATTCCGGCCGAACGAGGTACATTGCAAGGAGGATGCATGCGCTGCCGGCGCCGGAGCCGGCCATGTTGGCGAAGTAGACCTTGCCGACCTTCCCCGCGTACTTTATAAAGGTCGAACCAATACATATCGCCGCGAGGAAGAATGGCACGAACAGCGTTGCACAGTATCCGAGAAGGTAGACGTACTGACGCTTATCCCAAACGATTAGGAACGGATCGAAGGGGACGCGCTGAGTTGCGATAAATGACAAGACAACGGCTGTCGCGTAAAGCGCTGCCGAGACACCGTAGACGGCGCGGTAGTTCGCGAGGATGAATTTTCGGCACAGCGACATGAACGTGCCGCTGGCGCCGAAGCCAAGCAGCGCCACGCTTATCACCATGTACGCGAAATGGTGCCACTGTGTGATGGAGAAAAGCCGCGCCAGGACTATCTCGTGGGAGATGACGGCCGATGAGAGGAGAAAGATCGATGCGAGCAACGTAATCGGGGGCGTTTCGCTCCTGTTCTCTCGCATCTTATTCGGGAGTCGGTTTCACGCGCGTTCGTCGCGCAGGTCTGGGTGGCCGGGTTGTCGGCGTATCTTGCCCGGGGCGCACGAACGGCACGAATCGCACCGGCAGAACGCTTTTCGACCGGACGCTACCATCTTTCCGCTTGGTCACGAGAACTAACTGCTGCTCATAGAACACCGGGCCGACAGGTATGCACATCTTTCCACCGGGCTTCAACTGCTGCACCAAAGGTGGCGGTACGTGGTCCGCGGCGCAGGTGACTATGATAGAGTCGAACGGCGCGTGTTCCTTCCAACCGTGGTAGCCATCCGCGATTTTCACCTCGATGTTCTTGTATTCCAGGTTTGCCAGGCGTGCCTTTGCCGACTTGCCCAGCTCTTCGATAACCTCAATTGTGTAGACCTTGGAGACGATCTCCCCCAGCACGGCGGCCTGGTATCCGGAACCGGTGCCGACCTCCAACACCTTGTGCTCCTTCTTAGGGGTGAGCAGCTCACTCATGTAAGCTACTATGTACGGCTGTGAGATGGTCTGGCCGTGCCCAATCGGGAGAGGTCTATCCTCGTAAGACAGCGCGCGTAGTTTCTGCGGAACGAACTCATGGCGGGGCACGTTCCGCATCGCGGCGAGAACAGTCTTGTTCTTGACGCCGCGCCGCCGGATCTGCGTCTCGACCATCCGCAGGCGCGTCTGTTTCTGCAACTCCTCCTGCTTCTCGTCCCGAGCAGGCTCGCTTGCAAGGCCAAGCGAGGATAGGAGCAAAGCCATCAGAGCAGAAAAGACTGCACCGCGCGCTTTCGAACCGTTCACCCTCATGTGGCTGACACCGTCGTTCCGTAGGGGCGTTGCTTGCTGCGCCCTGCTATCACTACCGTATCTCTCGGCGGGCAAGATGCCCGCCCTACCAGACTATACGACAGCCGGGATGCAATGGTTCATTGTTCACAGCCCGGACGCCACCCTGTCCGTAAGTTGTTCCCAATGCCCTTGCACCTTCAGGATAAGCTCGATCAGTTGGCGGATTGCCGCGTGGCCGCCGCGTCTATCCAACACCAGATCGGCGCTTTGTTTCACCTCTTCAGAGGCGTCAGCTACGGTAACGGCCAGCCCTGCACAGTTCATCGCCGTCAGGTCCGGCAAGTCGTCGCCGACAAACGCGATCTGCTCCTTCTTGAGTTCCCACTTCTTCGCAATTTCCTGGACGGCCATCGCCTTATTGGGTGCAGCCTCCCTATACTCGGTAATGCCGAGCTCCTGGGCGCGCTTTGACGCCGCACTGGAGACCCTGGCAGTAACCCAGGCGCTGAGATGTCCTACACGATGCCACAGTTTGAACCCGAAACCGTCCTTTACGTTATATACTTTCGCTTCGGCACTGTCGCCGAGGAACACGATTCTGCCATCCGTAAGCACACCATCAACATCCGTCATTAGCATTGTAATCTTGCGCATTCGTTCTTCCGTGTCCGGTTCTATCTTCATTCTCCAATTACATCCTTTACGTTGAAGACACCCACAGGTTTTCCCGAATCATCTACGACCGGCAACTCGCCGATCTGATGCTCCTTGGCGATGCGCACGGCTTCCATGGCGAGATTATCCTGCCCGATCGTGAACGGATCGCGCGTCATCACCTCCGAAACATGTTTGTCTATCACGTCTTGCTCCCGTTCGAGCGCGCGTCGCAGATCGCCGTCGGTGAAAATCCCGACAAGCGTACCTTTCTCATCCACGACGGAGGCAGCTCCCGCACGAGCGCCGGTGATGGCGAACAGAACCTCCCGTACAGGGGTTTCCGCCGCGACCACCGGGTCCCTATCGCCGGTGCGCATCACGTCGCTGACCTTCAACAAGGTTCTGCCGAGCATACCGGCAGGATGGAAAAGGCCGTATTTCTCCGTGTTGAATCCCTTTCGTTTGAGGAGAACCATCGCAAGCGCATCGCCAAGAGCGAGCGCGGCGGTGGTGCTCGCGGTCGGTGCGAGGCCGAGCGGGCAGGCCTCACGGGATACGCCCACGTCGAGCACACAGTCGCTGTACTGGGCCAGGGGGGACTCCAGGTTACCGGTGAGCGCGACGAGTTTCGCCCCGATCTTCTTTATGACGGGAAGCAGTTTAACAATCTCGTCGGTCTCCCCGCTGTTGGAGATGGCGATCACTACGTCGTCACCCGTGACCATACCTATATCGCCGTGAACAGCCTCGGCGGGATGGAGCCAGACGGATGGTGTGCCGGTGCTTGCCAGTGTGGCGGAGATCTTGTGCGCGATGATCCCCGCCTTTCCCATACCGGACACGACGACTCTGCCCTCACACGCCAGCATCATGTCCACCGCGTGCTCGAACTCAGCGCCCAGCCTGTCTATCAGCGCGAGTATCGCCTCAGCCTCGACCCGAAGAACCTCTTTTGCAGTCGGTATGGTCACGCCACGGCCTCACGTACAGCTTTAGCTTTTTCCAGTAACGGCTCCAATTCCGATAATGGGAGCGCGTTCGGAGCGTCACACAGCGCCTCATTCGGGTTCTGGTGAACCTCGAGGAAAAGTCCGTCCGCACCCGCCGCCACGGCTGCCAACGCCAGCGTGGGCACCATATCGCGGTCACCGCCGGAGCTTGCGCCTTCAGCGCCAGGCAACTGAACGCTGTGCGTGGCGTCAAACACCACCGGGCAGCCGGTCCGTTTCAGGACAGAGATGGACCTCATATCGCTGACGAGGTTGTTGTAGCCAAAGGAGCTGCCTCGTTCCGTCAGGATGACACGGTCGTTACCCGTGGAGCGCACCTTATCGATCGCGTGGACCATATCCCACGGAGCCATGAACTGTCCCTTCTTGATGTTAACGGTCTTGCCGGTCTTGCCGGCGGCAAGGAGAAGATCCGTCTGGCGCGACAAGAACGCCGGTATCTGTATCACGTCCAGCACCTCGGCCGCACGTTCGACCTGGTTGGGCGAGTGAACATCGCTGGTTACGGCAATCTCCAACTCCTCCCTTATGGATGAGAGGATCTTTAATCCCTCCTCGATACCCGGCCCTCTGAACGATCCTATTGACGAGCGGTTCGCCTTATCGTATGACGCCTTGAAGATGAGCGGCACATCCAGGTGGTTCGCTATCTCCTTGACCGCGGCCGCGACATACGTGCAGCGCGCCTCGCCTTCGATAACGCACGGACCGGCTATCAGAAACAGCGGAGCACCTTCGCCTAACACCATGTCGCCGATAATGACTTTTCCCACTTTATTCCGACACCCCCTTATGCGATTCCATTCTGGTAAGTCCCACCACCGTTGATTTTATCATGAAATCGTAAAGAAAACCACACTCTTGCGCTTGGAATCTCAAGCTGCATCGCCTTCAAGTAGTTGAGGTAGGCCGGGCATCTTGCCCGGCGCTGCTCGCTTCACGATACTTGGTGAGGTTCTTCGCTGCGCTCAGAATGACACAGCGGTGGTAGGACAGGTTGAGCCGCGCACTGGCGGAGAGCCCTGCAACACCAAGGCTGTCACAATTTGTCGCGTCAGTTGTCTATGTTAGCGGGAAGGTTGGAAACTGGTGGAGTTGGGTGTATCATGGTGGTGGAGGGTATGATGGACGCGAATCGGGAACTTGATCTGGTAAAGAGGGCGCAGGGCGGCGACCGAGAATCGTACGGACGCTTGGTCGACATGTACGGCGGGCTCGTGCTTGCCATCGCCTATAGCCGGGTCGGGAACTACACGGCGTCTCAGGATATCGCTCAGGATGCTTTCCTGCTGGGTTTCGAGAACCTCGCCACCTTGCGTCAGCCGGGCAGATTCGGCGTATGGTTAAGCACCATTACGAGGAACCTGTCGCGGAATTGGCGCAAATCGCAGGCCTACCGGGAGAGACTGCACGCAGATTCGGTCACGTTGCGTGAACGGCTCGGATACGCGCAGGCTCCGGGAGCTGCGGAAAAGGTGGAACAGATGGAGATGCGCCATTTGATCGATGAGGCTCTAAAAGGCCTCCCCGTGCGCGACCGCGAGTCCATCATCCTCTACTATTTCGAGGACAAATCGACCGATGAGGCGGCAAGAGCGCTCGGCATCTCTCCTGCTGCGATGCGGAAGCGCCTCGAAAGAGCGAGGAGGCGGTTGAGAGACCGGATGGCCGCGTACGTCGAGACAGGTCTTGTGGACGCCGCAAAGAAGCGCGGGATGTCGAGCAAGGTCCTCGCGGCGTTGCCCTTGGGTGCGTCCTTTGCGAAAATCGCGCCGGTAGCCTCCGTTCTACCTTCTGCACCCATACTCCACATCACCGGGATTATAGCGAAAGCAGGAGGGATTGTCATGGGAATCAACAAGACTACAGGAACAGTCGCTACGATATGTGCGGTGCTCGTTTTCATCGCGGGCGGGCTTTACTTGACTCGGGAAAACCGGCGGCCTGCCGGGCCAGACGAAATCCCAGAATCCGTTTCTGCAGGGCGCGATTCAGCAGGCGTGCCGGCAACCGGTGATTGGCCGACGCCGCGAGTGGGAGCTGGGTCGGGCGAGGCAACGTCGCGGGAAGCCTCAGCGGCGGGAGCAGGGGATGTGTCGGACACCGACGAACCGAGCGCTGCCACGGATGGCGAACGGGACGACCAGCCAGATCCGGGTACGGGCCTTAATGCCTCGATATCGGGGCGCGTTACGGACAGTGCTATGAACCCTATCGCTGAAGCGGAACTAAAGGTCACCGGCCGCGGCACCTCCGGAAGCGCTACCTCTGACGAGGATGGGCATTACCGGATAACCGAGGTCAAGCGCAACACTATCTGCCGCGTCACTGCCTCTGTCAGTGGGTATGGCAGGCTAACCTCCAAGCCGATGCCCGTGCCAGGGAAAGGAGATGTTGAGGGAGTGAATTTCGTTCTCGACACTGGAGCGCTCGTCGCCGGATACGTTGTCACTACTGATGGAGCCTTCGTCCCGAATGCGACGGTCATGCTGCAGGCGGGGTTCTCGAGCGTCGCTTCAGGCGAGGCGAACAAGAGAGGCGAGTTTGAGATAGCCGACGTTGCACCCGGTGCGTACACGTTCCTTGTTTCCGATGGTGCTCGCAGCAAGAGAGCGTTGAACGAGCCGCTGACGGTTGCGGCTGGCGAGAGCATTACGGGTGTGGAGGTCGTCGTCGGAGGCGGCGAGGGATTCATAGAGGGTTTTGCGCTGGACGAGTACGGCATGGGGATACCAGGGGTGGATGTTATGGGTCAAGTATGGACCGGGTCACTCTCGGCCAAGACGGACCGCTTGGGTCACTATAGCCTTGAAGGGGTGAGCGGGAGCGCACAGATGATCCGTTTTGAGCATGAGGACTATTCGCCCGCGTTTCTGACCGGCATTCCAGCAGGCACGATAGACGCGGATGTTGTCTTGCCTCGCCATGGAGGTATCAGTGGCGTGGTATTGGCCGCGGCAACGCTTCAACCCATACCGGAGTTTATTGTCAGACTCACGACAAGTTTCGAGAACGTTGACGGTGTTCGGTTCGAAGATGAAAAGTCGCATAGTTTCAGTTCGGACACAGGGGAGTTCACGATAGAGAACGTACGACCGGGGATCGCGAGACTGATGGCGTCCGCGACAGGGTATTCCGGGCAGGAAGTCTCGGATATCGTGGTGGAAAGCGGAAGCGTGACTGAGGGCATCGAGTTCCTGCTCTCCGGTTCAGGTGCTGTACGCGGCGTCGTGCTCGCTGAGGCGGATTCGAGTCCGGTTCAAGGGGCAGAGGTTCATGTGATCGAGATCGCCGACGGATGGCGTGAGACACATACGGCGACTGCCGTGACGGATGCTGGCGGAGCGTTCGAACTCCAGGACCTTACAGTCGGTCAACGGACTGTCAAGGTTAGGCATCCCGAGTATGCATACACGTCGGTGCCTGTGAACGTTTCCGAGGGCGACGTGACGGAGGTGACGATACAGCTTTCATCGGGCGGCTCCATTCGGGGGTACGTCTTCGTGGACGGGACCGCGCGTTCCGGTACATACGTTATGGTGCGTGCGCTTGGGCCCGACGACGCGCATCGACAGAATACCACCAGCGATGCAAACGGCCACTATGAGCTGACGGGCCTCGCGCCCGGCGCTTATAACATCGGCGCTGTCTTGACCAGTGGTACGGAGCAGACGGGGTCGATACAGTGGGCAAACCTCGTGCTTGAACAGGGTGACACCACGGAGCACGATTTTGAGTTCCACACGGGAACCGGTGTGGTCGAGGGATACTTGACCCAGGACGGCGAACCAGTGTTTGACACCAGTGCCGGGATTACTGCGAGTTCCATCACAGAGTCGGGGCCAACGGGCCTAGCGGGAACATCTTCGGCCGACGCCACAGGCTTTTATCGTATAGAAGCGCTTGCTGCAGGCTCTTACGAGCTGTCGGTCTCGATACAGCAGACGATAGCTATCGGCACGCATTCGGAGGGCATGTGGTCACAGACTACGGGTCATGAGGTCGGATCGGCTTCGGTTGAACTCGAGGAGGGCGAGACTGCGCGTGTCGATATTGAGATCGGGGTGCCTGAGGAATAGCTGAGGCACGGTCGCTGCCGCGAAGAGCCGGTCTTGTCTTCCGCACTTCAGAACCCTGCACAGGTCTCCTCCCGGTCGTTCGACTGCCTTTTAAGGCAGGCGCGCCGCCCGACCCACCTAAGAGGAGTCAGTCTACCATAACCTCTTGGCGCGGTCGCTTATCCCCAGTCTCCGAACAACATCACTTCTCAAGGTCACAGCGTCCACTTCTCCGGAGGTTCCGTCGGTCGTAGAGACGCCCCGGTGGGGCGTCTGCATTGAGAGAAACGGATCTCTTGTGAGCTACGGGCGGGTCTGAGACCCGCCCCTACGTGGCAGACAGGAATGTCTGCCCCACCATTACAGAAGACGAGGATTGCCCAACGCAGCAACAATGAGGCGCCAGAACGGCCCGATCGCGCTGCTGTTCGGGGGTATTGCAGAACTGGGGATACGTGAGCTTGGCGCGCGCGCTGCTTGACTCACGAACCGCGCCGTGGTAGACTTACCGCGCGGAAGAAGGATGCGTGTGTCTGCGCAAGTGGTTCATTCAAGACGGGTTGTATCGGGGATGTCCGGCAAAAAGAGAGCTTAAGATAGGGAAATGGCACAGATTACAGTCACATTGCCAGACGGTTCGACAAGAAGATGTCCCGCGGGCGTAACTGCGGGCGAGGTGCTTCGCGAGGCCGGCGACGACGCTGAGGGAGCGATTGTTGCGGCCAGGATTGACGGCGAAGTCGTCGACCTGTCGGCGAAGGTAGAGAAAGATGCCTCGGTAAGCGCGGTGACGTTCGATACGGATGAGGGTAGGGAGGTGTTCCGTCACAGCGCGTCGCACGTGCTCGCCAGCGCAGTGAAGAAGCTGCGTCCGGAAGCGACGCTGGCGATCGGTCCGGCGATTGAGGGCGGTTTCTACTACGATTTTGACGTTGATGAACCGTTTACCCCGGAAGATATGGAGCAGTTTGAGAGGGCAATATCGGAGATCATCGCCGCCGACGTGCCGTTCAAACGAGAAGAAGTCCCGATGGATGAGGCACGGCGGATGTTCGACGATATGGGCGAGAAATACAAGCTGGAACTCCTGGATGACATACCGGACGAGATCGTATCGGTATACCGCCATGACGATTTCGTTGACCTGTGCCGCGGTCCGCATTTGCCGAGCACCGGCATGATCAAGGCGTTCAAGCTGTTGAGCGTCGCGGGCGCCTACTGGCGAGGCGATGAGCGGAACCGTATGCTCCAGCGGATATACGGTACGGCTTTCCCGACAGGGGAGAGTCTCGAACATTACCTGGAACTGTTGGAGCTTGCCGAGAAACGCGACCATCGCCGGCTCGGGAAAGTTCTTGACCTGTACTCCTTCGACCCGGAAATCGGAGCCGGTCTCGTGCTCTGGCATCCGAAAGGGGCGCGGATTCGACAGGTCATCGAACAGTTCTGGATCGACGAGCATTACAAACGCGGATATCAGCTCATCTACAGCCCTCATATCGCCAACGAGCGGGTCTACGAGCGGAGCGGTCACCTGGAGAACTACGCGGAGAGCATGTACGCGCCGATCGAGATTGAAGGGCAGCGGTACCGGCTCAAACCGATGAACTGTCCGGCGCATATCAAGATTTACCAGACCAAGAAACGTTCCTATCGCGAGCTGCCCTACAGGCTGTGCGAACTTGGAACCGTGTATCGCTTCGAACGAAGGGGCACATTGCACGGCATGCTTCGGGTGCGGGGATTTACGCAGGACGATTCGCACATTTTCTGCACGCCGGAACAGCTTGCGGACGAGGTGGCCGGCGTGCTCGACCTCGCCGGGTACATGATGGATGCGTTCGGGTACGAGTACCAGTTGTCGCTGGCGACGCGCCCGGAAAAATCGCTGGGGACGGACGAAGAATGGGAACGTTCGACGGAAGCGTTGCGTTCAGCTCTTGAAAGTCGAAGTCTCGAGTACGATGTGGAAGAGGGCGGCGGCGTGTTTTACGCGCCGAAGATCGACCTGAAACTTGTCGATGCGCTCGGCCGCGGATGGCAGGGACCCACCATACAGGTTGACCTCAACCTGCCGAAACGGTTTGACGTAGCGTACGTCGGGAAGGACGGGCACGAGCATGAGACCGTGATTGTGCACCGCACCGTGCTGGGTTCTATGGAACGGTTTATCGGCGGCCTGGTAGAACATTACGGTG
>Ga0114922_10000872_pt1 | contig 28964 bp, 16 predicted proteins | sample AartaG_FD_100975 | JGI IMG/M metagenome (GOLD analysis project Ga0114922, IMG submission 100975) | Deep subsurface microbial communities from Aarhus Bay to uncover new lineages of life (NeLLi) - Aarhus_00045 metaG | ecosystem: Environmental > Aquatic > Marine > Oceanic > Sediment | place... | reverse complement strand
GCCCAAAGCAGGTAACTGTTAAGTAGGACAACAAATGGAATTTAAGAAAGAGCAATTGGCGAATGGATTAGATTTAGTCGGCGAGGTCAACAAATCCGCTAAATCGGCTGCGGTGGGTTTTTTCGTCAAGACCGGCTCCCGTGATGAGACCGAACAGATAAACGGGGTCTCGCATTTCCTCGAACACATGCTGTTCAAGGGCACTGAAAAGCTAAGTGCTCTCGAAGTTAATGAGGCATTCGACAGGACAGGGGCACAATTCAATGCCGGTACCAGCGAGGAAAATACCGTCTTTTATGCCGCTATTCTTCCGGAATATCTGCTTGAGGTTACAGAGCTGTGGATAGAGCTGATGAGGCCGGCCCTGAGGGATGATGATTTTAATATCGAAAAAAATGTGATCAAAGAAGAAATTGCGATGTATAAGGACACGCCAAGTTTTGATGTTATGGATAAATGTCAAACATTATATTTCGAGGGGCACCCTTGCGGCAATAGCATACTTGGCAGCGAGGAAAGCATTGACAATCTAACTGCCGAACAGATGCGGGACTATTTCGCCCGACGATATGCACCAAATAATATGGTGTTGGCCTGTGCAGGCAATTTTGACTGGGAGCAAGTTTGTTCGGTGGCTGAGAAACTCTGCAGTAAATGGCAAAAGCAAAATGTTTATAGAAAGCTTGAAAATTGTGGGGGAAGCGGAAAGAAGAAGAGAGTCGAGAAATCAAATTTGGTTCGTGAACATATATGTCTTATGAGTGCCGGAGTGTCCGCTCAGGACCCGAGGAGGTTTGCCGCTTCGCTTTTAGGGATTATCGTCGGTGACAATGTCGGGTCACGATTTTTCTGGGAGCTGGTTGACAAAGCATTAGCCGAGGCAGCAGCAATGCAGTTCAGGCCAATGGATGGCACAGGGGTGTTTTGCAGTTATATTCGCTGCGGTAATGAGAACGTTACCAAAGTGCTCGATATCGTTACCGGCATTTTCCAAACTTTGTCCAAAGACGGTGTGACCGAAGATGAATTAAGAAAGGCAAAAAACAAGGTATTAAGCGCTTTGGTTATTGAGAATGAGCTGCCGATGGGTCGGCTGAGTCACCTGGGTTCTAACTGGATATATCTGGAGGAGTACCGTACTGTTGAAGATGACATCAATGAGGTTAAAGCTGTTACCGTTGAAGATGTTTATTCGCTGATAGAGCAGTTTAATCCGGGTGATTTTACACAACTTTCCATTGGACCTGCACAGGACAGAGGACAGAGAGCAGATTCTGATTTGTGACTTCTGTCCCATTTTGTGCGGATTGAACAAGGAGAGAAAGGTATGGGCAGACAAACAAGAAGAGAATTTTTAAAAACCAATATATCTGTTACGTGATTTCAGTAATATCAGTAATTTAACCAGAGAAAAGATATGTTACCTCAAAATGAGCAGAAGCAGCCTTTGGAAGACACAACTTGGCCACTTGCCGGAGGGAAAGCAAAGCACGCCAATGACCTTCCAACTAAACCTGCCGGTGCAGTCCAGGAGGCAAATGAAATACCGAAATTTGACTTAGCCGAACAGATTTTGGCCGAGCAGCGAAAAATCACCGCGATAAGAAGAAAGGCCCCCCGCAAGCCCCAGCGACTCCCGTCGCAAGACGGGGCTGCGGGCAAAAAAACAAAAACCCCAGACCAGCAATCCCAGGCACAATCAACCGGCTATACCATTAAGCAGCCGCTACCGACATTGTCGGAACAGGAGCAAATCATTGCAGAGATTGTAGCAAGGGATATTGAAAAGTTGTGCCGGCGCGATACTTCGAGCTTCCGTGATTCGTAACTGAACTGGTAATTGGTAATTTAGCAGTTACCTGGTTATCTTCTTGCAATACGGGCCTGCACAAGGTAGATTATTATACAATTATTCGGAGAGGTGGCCGAGTGGCTTAAGGCAACGGTTTGCTAAACCGTCGTAGGGGTGAACGCCTCTACCGCGGGTTCGAATCCCGCCCTCTCCGTTCATCTGATGTCAGGAAGTGACAGTTGCTACCTGTGTTCCTATCTATCAAGGTGTTATCGCTTCCGTCCAAAGACAAAGATTCTCCTTTCTCTGATTGTTTTGCAGTGCCATCCGATGCCAACTTATTTTTATCAAAGTAAGTTTCTTTTGTAAGTTTCCTGTAAGATTTTTCATCGCTTGATACTGGCATATTGTCCGTGCCAGTCTTCAACGCCGCTGCTTTCTTCTGGTCGGTTTCATCCCTACCAGGACTTAGAGCCTATCCGAATAACCGGGTCGTTATGAGACCGAGCGAAAAGTTCGAGGCCAAGGCGGCAGGCCAAAAAGGCTCGGAGGCGTGGTTTTCTCCACGTTGAGAAAGTTTTTGGCCGACAACGCAGGCATCGAGCTTCCCCTGGGGATAGAGCGGGTTATTCGGATAGATTCTTAGTAGCTTCGGCAGCAAATCAACAGAAACATTTCGGAGCGCAGAAGCCACGTCAATTCAAGTCCAACCTATGGCCGGATTCTATCATTTTACTTTGTAAGACCAATAGTCCTATGTCTAATTGTGGATCGGCATCTATCGTTTCCCGGCTCGTCCGGTACCAATTGAGCTTAGGCTCACACTTCATTGGTGCGGGATGGACCTCAAGAGCGTTGTTTCGATGGTCTTTTATAACTGATTCATTCGCCCTTCGCACGTCGGCCATCTTCCGCAACTCGTCACTTCGCAGCTTCACTTTAACATCCGGCAATACACCCCAATTTTCGCTGCCCGGCTTTCTGTCCTCGTCCCGGCTTTTTATCCTTTGGCCTGATGGTAAATAATAATACGCTGTTGTGTATTTTAGTGTTGCGCCCCCGCCGAGATGGCTCACTATTGATTGCACACTGCCCTTGCCATAGCTTCTTTCACCGACAATAGTCGCCCGGTTATGTTTTGGTTCCTGCAATACCCCTGCCAAAATTTCTGAAGAGCTCGCTGAAGAACGGTCTATGAGTACGACAATCGGGTAGTCAGGATGAGTTTTTTTCTTGTGCGCCGATACATAAGTCGGCATCCCACATCGTGGTTGTATTCTCGCTATCAATCCTTCTTTTATGAACCTGTCTGCTATTTCGATTGCACTATTCAAAAGCCCGCCCGGATTGGAACGCAGGTCCAGAATCAATCCCTTTAATCCCTGCGATTCGAGCTGAGCAAGTATTTTATCGAAATCGCCGACTGTTCTGGAATTAAAACTGCTGATGCGAATGTAACCAATTTTGTTCCGGGCATCAATCATATACCGCCATCTACCCGTTTCGCTCCTTTGCCAGCCGCGGACTGAAGGAACGACTATATTGGCTCTGCGTAGGGTAATATCTCTTTCTTTATGTTCGCCTTGGCGTTTAATCGTCAGAGTCACTTTTGTGCCCTCCGGGCCGGCAATACCCTGAGCCACACAGTCAGGAGGCATCTCGCTTGTCTGGAGGCCATCTACCGCTTTTATTACATCCCCGGCCTCAATACCGGAATGGTATGCCGGCGTATCAGGCAATACGCTTAACACCTTCGCAGATTCCTGTTTTTTCGAGAACCTTATGCCAATCCCTGTAAACTGATTGGTTAGTGCTTTTTTAAAATTCTGTGCCTGGCTTGGCCAGCAAATAACAGTGTAAGGGTCAAGTGCAGACAACGCTCCCGTCGCAAACTGTGTAATCAGCAGCTCCGGCGGCAACCTTCCCCCTCCAAGGGGCGATTCGCTCAGTGCTAAAACTCGTTCAAAAGCATCTATGAGCTCATCCTTCTTCATATTTGCCTGTGATTGGTTCACTTGGTCCAATATCGCCGCCAGGCTTCTCTGTATAACCTTATATTGAGTATCTCGTATCTTATACCTCATTTTAAGATGTGAATTGCCCATCACTTCCGCCAACAATTTGCAGCGATTGACAGCTTTGATTGTCATCCTGCGATAATCAACAATGTTAACGTAACTGGAATCCAGATAGTCCACGGCGTTAAGGAACATTTGTTTTTCTATGCCGGTATAACGCTCCTGGAAGCTCTGGCATGGGCTGTCTTGAAGGGATGCCACAATATCGGCCTTGGCCAGAAGCTGTTTAGCATAGTCCGAGTACTTCTTGTCGTTTTTGTATATCTGCTTCAGCTTGCTATAGCAGATATTGTATGCATCGAGCCATCTGCCTTTTGACTCGAATTCGGCAGCGATGCGTTCGGCCTGCCGGACGGTTTGTCTGACAAGAATATCATCGAGCAAAGCCTGTTCCTGCTTTTTGCTGGAATACTCTAATGCCTTCGATGTCACTTCTAAAACTTTACTGACGTCGTTTATGTCTTTTGGAAAACCCTTCTGTCGAAGTTTTTCAAGCTCACTCATCTGCTCTCGATAGGCAGCATTTTGCAACACCTTTCGCCGGGCCTTTATGGCCATATACTCATCAATAATCGTCCCAAGCTGCCTGAGACCTTTGCTCTCAACAGCAGCCGATTTGCGAACAATCTCCCGGGCACTTTCGAAATTGCCTCTGCGAATCTCCTCGCAGGCCAAGTCAATCGCTGATGCAGCCGCTGGTGTCTCGCCCGTAACGTGAGCAGCCCCGATAAATCGGGGCAAAGGTGGCGCGCTCCCGGCAGCTATGTTGGTGTGTGCACCCAAGGCCGCGAAGAGCACAATCAACACGCCTGTAAGAAGCGTGCTTGTCAACATTGGCCAACCTGCCGAAACGTGACCTCGGCAGAGTTGGAAGGCAGACGACCTATAATGTTTATCATAGTCAGTACCCGACATAAAGACCTCCTACCTGGATGAAAAATTAAGCTCCTAAGATGACTATCGGTATATGCCAGGCCTGAATATAGTACTTTTTATACTGCAATCCCGGAAAGGACACTGGCGCCTGAAATTAAAGAAATTAGAGAAGGCCGGATGCTCTATTTTGCAGGAGCGATAAAAGAAAAGTCCGAGAATATTAAACAGGGATAAAAAACAACTACTTCAGACCTTCGAGTATTTTATTGCAAAAAAGACGTCTGTGTAATTTGTCGTTACCGGGATTGGTTATTATGTTTTATGTAGTCAAAAACCGTTTTTATCTAGACGGCCATGAAATTATGGGGAAGAAATGGGGGCATCTGAAATGACCTACAAAAACCAGGCAAATTTTACAGGCCTTGTACGCAGTATCCCTTACGGGAAAAGCAAAACTCGTTTCCTTGTACTCGCGTTTAGTTGTTTAGCGCTGCTTATAGGCAGCGTGGCCGGGGCAGAACCACAGCAGGACAAAAAAAGTCATTCGTCAAAGACACTGAGAACAATGGCAAGAGTATATATGGCCTTTGGAGAATACGCAAAGGCACAGCCGCTGGCGGAGAATGCATTAATCCTGGCAAAAAAAAGATGCGAGTCTGATTCTGAAATTGCCTTGTGCCTCATTGATTTGGCGACTCTGTATAAGTATCAAAACAAGCTGTCCGATGCTGAAAAGATGTGTGAGCTGGGTCTGAAATTACAGAAAGAAACCCTTTATGAAAACCATCCTTACATGGCTTACACATTGAGAATTTCCGGGTCAATCTACAAGGAGCAGGGCAAGTATCGCCAAGCCAGAGCAGCCTTGGACAAGGCAATGGCTATTATGTACGAAAGTCACACTGAAAATGACAAGGCATTGGCCCCATTCTGGGTGGATTTTGCTTCGCTTCTCGTTGCAAAGGGTGATTTAGAAGAAGCCGAAGCTTACTATAAAAGGGCAATAACCTTAATCAATAGCAGTTATGGGCCAGACCACCTTTACACGGCAAATGTCCTTGGTGGTGTGGCAAAACTATATGCGCTACAGGGAAGGTATGATGAAGCAGAAAAACTGATTGACCGTACGATAGCAACACAAGAAAGAATTTATGGTCGTGACCACCACCTTATAGCTGAAAGCTGGTTGACCAAAGCAAAAGTGTGTCGTGCAAAGGGTGACTATGTCCGCTCAGAAAAACTGATTGAAAAAGCGCAGCTTTCAGAAGTTAGAAAAGCCGGCAATCCGGTCATGTTCGCAAAGCTCGAATTCCGGTCGCAAAGACCATAGATAGTTGGATTAAAATCCTCAAGGTAAACTATAAACAATAAGCCCGCCCCTAAAAGGGACGGGCTTATTTGAGACAATCAATAATCTGTTTATCTTAAATTTCTTCGTCAATTACCGAAAGTTTTGCCACTTTCCAAACTTGCTGCAAGGAATGCCCTGATACTGTCGTTCTCACTGCCTAATACACCTGCACCATATTTGTTCATGACAAAGGCGAGAGAATCACCTACCGGCGAACCCAGCTTAGTTTCCAGAACGGAATAATACTTAATGAAAGCATCAGTATACTCCCTGACTGTGGCATACTGAGATCCTTCGGCAGCACCTGTGAATGCCGTAGCAATCAGTGCTTGCATTTCCGGACTATACGAACCGCCCGGAGCCATTTCGTTAAACACTTGGACCATAGCAGCCATTCTTGAACCGTCTTCATCCCTTAAAATGCCGGCCGCCTCTATCAGTGTTGCACATGCATCGCAGGCTTGTAAGGTCGGATTAAGGGCAAGAGCGTTACCTATGGAGACCTGAATGGTTCCCGGTGTAATTTCAAGTTCATTAGCTGCCGTTTTTATCAAACCAGGACAGCCCTTTACAATCAACGGGATGTCCAAGGGCAGCTGGACAAGAGCCGCAGCTACGACTATCGGCGGCTCCTCTCCGCATGGACAGGGCGGACAATCCGGACAATCCTTACGATTGGCGTAGGTGTCGACTATCAAGGTTGAGCCATCGGTTACAGATACCAAACCATCTTCTTTCAGGCAATATATGAGACGTCCGTCGCCTGGAGTTTTGACATCAGGTACCGTAACCTTCTCACTGCCGACGGCCCATGCTGTTATTCCATTGCCGCGGCGGTCTGGTACGTCAACCTTAACATCGCTGGCATAAACCTGGGTAGTAGCACTGTTAATGGATTCATCTTCACCCCAGCCACCGGCCCAGGATTTTATCTTGGCATCGCTGCCTTCGTCTGCTAATACCCGGACTTCGCCTGGAGCGCAAACTACGACATCGGCCGTGTTCTCGCCTGGTATTCTTATTGGATCTGGTGTTGATGTATCTTGTCCTGGTAGAACATCTGGATACTCATAGAGATTTGTCGCATCGTGAGCCCAGGCCATTATTTGAGCTTTACTGTCCAAGTAGGCTTTTACAATAACGTTTCCGCTTATAGGCAGCATATCGTCAACAGACACCTTCAAGTCGCCATTGGGGTAATCGGGTACAGCCACATCCGCAGGTGAAAGGTCGGCAGCAGCTGCGACACCAACATTCGCGGTGTTCAGATGCGCGCCTTGTGCCTCGGCCTCTATACCGGAGTGACCATTATTATTCGCCAATACCTCGACGCTGCCCTCATGGGAGAAAACCACAACCTCTGCGTCGGCAGTTGTAATAAACGGTTCATCATAGGGAGATTGTTGAATAGGAACTCCTTCAGCTTCTGCTCTTATCAAGGCATAGCAGCCTGGCATATCTACCTGGCCGGTTCGAACCACAACATCGCCCATAGCGCCGATTCCGACATACGCGTCATTGTATAAGCCGTCTTTTGCCTGAGCTAATATTTCGGCATCGCCGCCGCGCTGAGCTATTACATCAACACCGCCTTGGGTGCAAACTATGGTACTGGCAGTGTTAGTATTATAGCTATCTTTAGCCTTGGATGATATTCCAGCTTCGCCGCCGCGGTCAGCTATAACCTTGACGCCTTCTTCGCCTTTGGCGCCAATACCGACATTGGCGGTATTGGAATAGCCATACTTGGCTAAGGCTTCTATCTCGGCTTCACCGCCGCGGTCACCTTCGACCGTAACACCGCCATCGATGCAAATCAGGACATCAGCGGTGTTAGTTTCGCCTTCCTTAGCTATAGCTTCGATTTCAGCGTCGGAGCCTTCCTTGCCGATAACCTTAACATCGCCGCCTTCTGTATAAGTTACTGCTTGAGGTGGCTCTGCCTGCTCCCATGTGGTTCCTTCGGCAGAAGTGGTGCGAATCGTAACGTTGGCAGTATTAGAAGTGCCCTCGTCTCCTTCTTCACCAGCAGCGCCTGCAAAAGCTGTTATCCCGGCGTCGCCGCCGTCTTTGGCTTTGACCTTAACATCACCGCCATCTACATCGACATAAACCAGTCCATCTTTCTCGCGTTCGGAAGTAGTGGCAGTGGCGGTAATCTGAATATCAGCGGTGTTACTATTAATGGCATCCTCAGCGATAGCTTCTATTTTAGCAGTGTCATCGCCGCCTTCGCCTATATCTATTACCTTAACATCTCCGCCAACAGCATCAATCTTAATAGTGGCGGTGTTATCATCGCCTTCTCTGGCCTCGGCTAATATTCCAGCATCGCCTTCTACCCCGAGTACCAGAACATCGCCATCTTGGGCAGCAATCGTAATACCGGATGTGTTGTCAACGCCTTGCTCGGTAATGGCTGCTATTCGAGCAAAGCCGTCATCAAAGCCCATCACCTTAACATCTTCACCGGCTGTAACATTAACAGTGGCGGTGTTCCCAACATTCTTCGGCTCATTTTCAGGCTCAGGTACTTCATTGAAAGCTTCAGCATATATGTAAGCGTCGCTGGTATCGTCCTCACATTCGGCTATTACCTCAACATTGCCTTCAGTGGCGGTAACATCAACATCGGAGATGTTGGTAATGTCTTCTACTGTTACAGCCCCCGAAGCGTCTTCGTCCAGCTCCAGCGTATTGGAAGCAGATGCTGCTATTCCCGATTCGCCGCCATTTCCTGCTGTTACCAGAACATCTCCACCGGCGGTAACATCAATACCCGCCTTATTCGTAAGGCCGTCTAATGTTAAATTCCCGGTAGAAACGATATCATCGCCTCCATCTACCTCGAGTGTATAGAGGTCTATGACAAAATCGTTGTAAGCATCGGCTGTTATTTTAGCTACGGTACCAAACAAACATTCCTGGGAGCCAACCTCAACAACATTATCGGCGTTAATCGTAATATCGGCGATGTTATCAAGGTCACTCACTGTTAAATTCAAAGCAGCAGCATAGCCTTCTATATATTCCCAATGTCCTCGGAACCATCCATCCCACACCCAATACTTGTCTCCTGAGTGCTGCTCGATCTCCAGCTCATTATAAGCTTTTGCTGATATTCCAACTTTGCTGGACAACCCAAGGGCTTCTAACTCGACACCACCACCATATGTGTCAACTACTACGTCATCCTCAATTACTTCCTTCTCAGTGGCGGTAACTGTAACAGAAGCTTCGTTATCGAGGTCAGCCACTCTTAAATTGACAGTAACTTCATTGTCGGCATTATCAATGTCAACTTCGATATCATTGTGAGCGAGAGCCTCTACCGCGGCATCGCCGCTGCCCGAGCCTTTTATCTCAACATCCTCACCGGCGGTAATATCAACAGTGGCGGTGTTCACAAGGTCCTCGACTGCTAAATCTACTACAGCTTCCTGAGGAACTTCCACATCTTCATATACATCCGGTTCTACTAAAACTGATTCGATTATAAAATCAGGCGGTATCACAGGGGCAAGCTTAATTTCATTCCAGGCCTCAGCTTTAACGAGTGCTTCGTCGGATACCCCGTATGCCTTTACGTAAGCATTGCCCGTGGCTTCAATATCAACAGTCGCGGTGTTCTTAAGGCCTCGGACTGTTAAATTTATTTCCTCACCTTCTGGCAGCTCAAGATAATTCTTGGCCTCAGCTTTTACTAAAACATCGTCACCCTTCTGGCCTTCGCTTTCGATCGTAACATTACCACCTTCTGTACCATTGGCTGTTAACGAAACGTTGGCTATATTCTCACCGCCATCGTGAGCATAAGCGTAAATTAAAGCATCATCCGGAGATAGAAAATCAAGGAATCCGCCGCTGTTTTCGCTTATTATATTAACATTTGCACCTGTAATCTCGATATTAGCCTCGTTCAGAACGGCATCAACATCGTCATCGTCATCGCCGTCATAGGCCAGTGCCTTTATTCTTGTATCACCGTCTATGGCTGATACGCGAACATCGCCATCGCCGTTAATCTTAACATCGGCAGAGTTTTCCACGCCATCGTAAGCTTCAGCTTTTATCTCAGTTGTAGACTTGCCATCTGATCTTATCTCAATACTACCAGCGGCTTTAATATTGATTTTAGCAATCGCGTCAAATCCTCCAACGCCGTCACCGTCAGCCACAGCTTTGATGTCGTCTTCAATAACAACATCGCCCGCAGCGTCAATCTCAACCGTGGCAACCGCGTCAGAGCCGCCGTCAGAGGAGGCTTTCACCAGCGCCGCCGACCAGACATCACCGGCAGCGAGAATCACCTGCGCGGTGTCCCCATCTACGTTAATCCCATCGCCGTTGTTTTTAACGTCATGAATGCCGTTGCCAGAAACCCAACCATCCGGCATTGTAACTTTAACAGCAACGCTACTACCATCCTCTCTGATAAGCACGGTGTCCCCGGCAGCCATAATGACTAAATCTTCTGCTATCAAGGCTCCTTCGTTAAGAACATTTTTTCCGATGAGGGCGAGAACTTCAGCAGTAATATCAGTAGCATAGTTCTCTACATCTCCTGCATCTGTGCCCCCGATAAACGTATAGGGCAGGCCATTTATAAAGTCATCGTTGTCAATCTCCAGGCTGGAAGCCACCAGCTGCGTAACATTGATAGTGGCGGTAGAACCAAAAACTATACCTGCAGGATTAACCATAAAGATCCGCATACCGCTCTCAGCATTAAGGTTGCCATTAAATATCGTTTCATTATTTTCTCCAGGATATCCAACCACTCTGTTGAGAACGGCAGCTCCGGTTTGTTCGCCCTGGAAGAAATTCAGTGCTTCTCCTTCGATGGTATTAACGGAGTGCCAGTGGATAATACTTTCCGGGCTCTGCACAGTAACATCGGTTACAAGATCAACAAGTTGATTGATAGTACCTGTACCATGGACAAAACCATCCAAGTTCGGCCCCTCAGTTGTTGGATCAGGTCCGTGGTAGGCCATCGCAACCTGCGCTGGTATGCCGAAGGCCATAAAGATCACAAGCCAGCAGGCCAAGATCTGCCTCAGATAGTACACCCTCGAAATTTTTCTTAGTTTTTTCATTTTTTTCCCTTCCTAATAAAAATACAACTCTTTTACATTTTAGTTCCGTCTTTACACTCTAAATATCATCCCTCTCCATACCCGACTACGCCATCGGGGAAAAAATTTGCTTTTACCATCTCATCATTAAACTGATATTGATTCGGCCTTCACCTTCGTCCGTGGTATTTGTCGATTCGAGGGGATAGCCGTAATACAAGGCTCCACTAAAATTATCGCCTATCTCAGCAAGCATACCAACGCCTATCGAGCAGAGGTCCTGACTGCCCTGCTCGCCTGCGACACGGCTCTTTATCTTGGCTCTGCCGTAGTCAAAAAAGGCCAATGGGGCCAGTTTTCTAAGCCAGGGTGTCTTCTCTGAGCCGGTTTCGGAAATTTCCTGTGGCCGGTTATACTTGACAAGATTATATTCATATTGAGCCGATGCCAGTACCCCGCCATCAGCAACGATTCTACTTTCCTTGTAGCCCCTGACACTATACATTCCTCCGAATGTAGTCATTTTTGCGGGGACTAACCTTTCATTGGGGACTAACCAGCGAAGTGAGCCGCTGAGACGCTTAATCTTATCGGTATCAAGATACTGGCTGTGGCTGGCTGAGGTAGCGTATATAGTAAAATCACGGTCGGAATCTGTTCGTGCACCCGTCAGTGTGGCTGTATCCCAAAACTTTCGCTGGCTGGAACCGCCCACACTCTGCATACGGTCAAGTGTAATAGATGTGCTCGACATGTCATCCCGGCGATGGATATCAAAACCTATTCCCCAAAGATCCATCGAAACCTTAGAGCCCAATGTCGAACTGAATATCGAAGAGGTTACACGGCTCCTTTCATGGCCTAACGAAGTCGTAAGGTCAAAGAACCAGCCTCGGTCCTGGAAGGCGTTGTAGCGCAATTTCCCACCATACAACGAACCATGACCGAGAAAATCGATGCCGCCGCCACCGTCCACGTCAAACTGGCTGTAACCGGAATAAAGCTCGAGACGCAGCTTAGGTCCCATGATAGGCAAGTTATAATTGCCGTACACAGAATACCTGTCCTCTATACCCTTTTCCCAGGGGGCTTGATAAAAAACGGTAAACTTGTCATCTATACCTGTAAGATTTGTGTTGAGTATACCGACTCTTGGGGCCCACTGCCTGTCATCGGTGCCGGCATTATCCGCCTGTAAGAAATAATGCCAGGGATTTGCTTCGTAGATATTGTAACCCAAGGCAAGCGTTTCTTCCTCTTCGCCTTGTGAGATAACTGGTGAAATGTATCTGTCTGGGTTGAGGTTGAGAAGGTTCACAAAATCATCCAGTTTTTTCTGATTTCCAACCTCTCCGGTTTGGGCAGGCGACCACTTCATAAGGGCGGAACTTTTGAGATATCCTTTTTCGACTTTCTCATTGTCCGGAGTAAAGTAATTTGTTTTAATTGAAGTAAGCGGTGCTTCGAGTACGTTTATTAGTAAAATCTCATCTCGCAATTTTGTGCCGTCCACAATTGCCTCTTGCGGAACTGACACGTATATACCTGCGTAGTTCCTTTTCCCATAGGCAGAGACAATGTACTGCGTAAAACCCCGAATGGTCCTCATGGAAACCTCGCGAGGCTGTCCGGGTTCTAAAATAATATCATGTAGAACCCTAAAATCGTAAAGGTAATCACTCTCAGCCTTCTGCAGTCGTTCGGCCGAAGCGTTATAAATCAGAGGCATCTTCTCTAACAATTCGGCGGTTGGTATCAGACTGTTACCTCTGATACTTATCTCCTTTGCGGTCATACGCTGGGTTGTGTCTTCGGGTAAATCAATTTCCGAAAGTTCTTTTTGGAGCTCAGCTTTAGCTTTTTCATAAGCTTCTCGTTTGGCCCTTTCGGCATCCTCACGCATTTGCTCAATTTTTTCGGCGTCTCGGGTCTTTAGCTCTGAGCCCTCCTCTGCAAAGCAAGCAACAGAGACCAAAAGAAAAGCAAGAACAAAGCATACCATTGTTTTTACACTACTCATAATGATTCTCCTTAATTTAACGAATTCAAAACTATCCATACTTACAAAGTGTGGAACAAGCCATAAAAAGCTACTCTGCAAAAAGCAGAACACTTTCATTGCAGAGTACACCGATACTCAAAAAACTTCAAAGAGCCTTGGGAAGTTACGTCTTGATAGAACCCAATAACCACCACATTAAAAAACTATTGTATAAGAAATTGGACAAAAGAGCAAGAAAATAAAAAAATTTTTTTAGCTTTTTTGCGGTTATCAGTACTGTTAAGTAGGTTTTACGGCCAGTATCTGATTAACGTCTCATAATAATGAAATTCAAGCTGTTGTTTTATAGATAGCGGTACATCAACAGAGTCTAATCATTTTATAACCTGTTCCAGCCTATAAAAATTATCCAATATTTTGAGTCGCATTTTCCCGGCTGAGACAATGGTCAGCTGCGAAGGTGCCTCAAATGAAAACTTTAGCTTGTTAAAAAGCAAACGTTCTCGTTATACACCCCACCAGATCATCAAATATTCGGTTTACATCCAAAGGTAATGTGGTGTATGTTATAGTGCTGGATTAGCCGGGTGCCGGGACGACAGTAACAACCCGGTCCTTGGCAGATAAGCCCGGAGAAATCGATATTGCCAATGTCAAGCTGCTGGGAAACAAGCGCAAACAGCAAATTATAGCTGTGCAATTTGAGGCATTGAGATGGATAGACGAAATTTCTTGAAAGAGCTTGGAGCGGCCGTAACACTTGCCTGGTCGGGGAGATTGTGGGCGGCCCGGAAGGCGAATAGAAGCAAGGTCCCGAATATTCTTTACATAATGTCGGACGACCACGCCGCGCATGCTATCAGTGCGTATCGGAGCAGGCTGGCGAAGGTGGCGCCGACGCCTAACATAGATCGTCTGGCCAATGAGGGAATTCTTTTCGAGAACTGCTTTTGTACCAATTCGATTTGTGTACCCAACCAGGCTGGGAGCTGTACGATATGAAAAACGACTCGTACGAAATGAATAACCTGTACGGCCAACCAAAATACGCTGCTGTGGTCAAAGAGTTGAAGGCCGAGCTGCTGCGATTGAGAAGAAAATACAACGAAACAGATGATAAATATCCTCATATCCAAAAAGTAATTGACGAATATTGGAACAAGTAAATAAGACCAGAGGAAAAAAAGATGAGTAAATACGGTTTTACAAGACGTGGCTTTCTCAAGGCTGCCGGTCTGGGTGCTCTGGCCATAGTGCTGCCGGACGTCTCAGCCTTTGCAAAGAAACAAAACAAGCCCAACATTCTGTTCATCTTTGCCGATGACCAGTGCTTTGAAACGCTGCGCTCAATGGGCTGTGACGAAATACAAACGCCGAACCTTGACAGGCTTGTTAGAAACGGTGTTACTTTTACACATGCTTACAATATGGGCGCCTGGCATGGTGCAGTTTGTGTAGCCAGCCGAACAATGCTCAATACAGGTCGGTTCCTGTGGATAGCAAGAGAGCTTGAGCCGAAGCTGAAGGAAGAGACCCAAGCCGGCAGGTTCTGGTCGCAGTATATGAAGCGGGCGGGCTACGAAACTTATATGAGCGGCAAATGGCACGTCAAAGGTATCAAGCCGAAAGACATATTCGATTACGTCAAAGACGTTCGGCCGGGAATGCCCAATCAAACCACGCAGGGATACAACCGGCCTATAGAGGGAATACCGGACCTCTGGAAACCGTGGGATACGAGAAATGGTGGTTATTGGAAGGGAGGCAAACACTGGAGCGAAGTCCTCAAAGACAATGCGATGGAGTTTCTCGAAAACGCTTCAAAGAGCGAAAAACCATTCTTTATGTATCTGGCTTTCAACGCCCCGCACGACCCCAGACAATCTCCGAGAGAATACGTGGATAAGTACCCGCTGGACAAAGTGAAAGTACCTGCCAATTTTCTGCCCGAATACCCGTATAAAGACTCAATCGGCTTAGGCAAGAAGCAGAGAGATGAAAGTCTCGCTCCCTTCCCTCGGAGCAAATACGCCGTCAAAGTGAACCGTCAGGAATACTATGCTATAATCACCCACATGGACACCCAGGTCGGACGTATTCTGGACGCCCTAAAAAAAACCGGCAAAGCTGGCAACACTTATATCTTTTTTACGGCCGACCATGGACTGGCGGTCGGACATCACGGTCTGATGGGAAAACAAAACATGTACGACCACAGCGTCAGAGCTCCGCTGATGGTCAATGGGCCCGGTATTCCGACGAACAAAAAGATTACCGCACCGGTCTATCTTCAGGACATAATGCCGTCAGCGCTGGAAGTTGCCGGTGTTAAGAAACCAAAACATGTTCAGTTCAAGAGCTTAATGCCGCTAATCAAAGGCAAAACCGACAGCAGTCCCGGAAGGGATGGCCAAGTCCATTACGACGCCATCTACGGCGGTTATATCGACCTGCAAAGAATGGTCAGCACCGGCGGTTACAAAATGATTTTCTATCCGAAAATCGGTAAAACCCTCCTCTACAATCTCAAGGCCGACCCTCTGGAGATGAACAACCTTGCTGACGACCCCGCCTATACCGGCTTGATAAGGAAACTAAGGAGAAAGCTCAAAGAGCTGCAACAAGAAGTGGGCGACACACTCGATATCGATAATCTCCCCTATCTCGGCCCTTAACTAAAGCGTTGACTTCTCTGACTATTGTCACCGCCAGGGAGGATAGCTTGCCGGTTGATGGGGACGAAAGTAACAAGAGGGCCCCCGCTTCGCGGGAACCCAAATGGATATTGTGCGGCGGCAGTGGGAATTATTTGATTGGCAGTTTCAACGGCAGGCAATTCAAGAGCCAGGCAGGTCAGGTCCGTTTCCATTACGGCAATTGCTTCTGCGCCTCTCAGACGTTCAGTAATATTCCCCAAAAGGACGCCCGGCGGATCTATATGGCCTGGGGCCGGATGGTGCAAAAGCTGCCCAATAAAGTGCCGCTAATGCAAAGGTTCAAGTAATTTCCTATGGGTAGTCCAATTACACAAACTCAGATAGGTGTGGCTAATTTTTCTGGCGTTTTACCCACCCCTGTGGTGGAGGGACAATCATCTTTCCGTCCTTTTATATAGCCCCCAGTCTTGTGCTGGGGGGATTTTCCTTTCCCTTTTCCTATTTCCTTCCAATTAACTAATTCACAAATTAACCAATTAACCCCAAAAAACCCCTGGCCTTTTCCATTCCTTTATGTTATTTTCTTTCCCTGCCCCGTGAGATAGCAAGGCGTTATCTAACCGGGTACTAAAGGCGTAACGCAGCCGGGAGCGGAAACAACAAGAGATAAGAGATATGAAAATTGTAACGAAGCAGCGACTAAAGTGCTAACAAAAAGTGTCATATATGTTTATGTTATATAGCGATCGACTCATCAAGCCAGCAAATGGATTGTTTTACGACAAAATAAAAATGTCAGGCCAACAATGAAGAAAGCAGAAACCAATGATATTGTTCAATACCTTATTCCAAACTTGGAACAGATAGGTATTTCCAGAAAACAATGTAAGGTGGATGTTGCTACAGAAAAGACCGGTAAAAAGCGGGGAGACGTCTGGATATCGAAAGTCAATCAAACTGATAAGCATTTTGAAAAACAGATTATTGCGCTAATTGAAGCCAAGCATCGTAACTGTGAAATCGGAGATATGGATTGGCGAGATGCAATGCGTCAGGGGAAGGAGAAAAGTGTAAAGCATGGATTGAATTTCTATATTGTCACAAATTGCGCTACCAACTTCAGATTCTATAATGCCTACACAGATGACGAGGTATTTTTGGATGGTAAACCACTCTCAAAACTTCAACCATTAGAGATACTTGAAGTAATTCAAACGCAAATCAATCCAGAAAACCTATATGCTATATATAGGGCAAGCAAAGAAACAGCTCCATTCTCGGAATCCAAATTTAAGGGTTCGCTAAAAAAAATGGCAGATATATACCGCTCTTGTGGACTCAAGAAAGGTGACGAACGTATTGATCCGACGGTTAGTTTTGTTGTTCTGAAATACATAGGTGAAAAAGAATACGAACATCGAACATTGTCAGACAAGGTGAAAACATGGAAAGATTACGGCCAAGACAAAGGTGATTTCGTAGGTGACTTTGCGATTGCGGTTGATCACATCTTCGCTCATAAGCAATCTCCATATTACGACTTTAAAGACTTAGTTCAATTCCCTGAGAAGCTCAAGGATGAACACTATAAACAAATATATGACGAACTATCCAATTTCCATTTCCGTGGGTGTAACTTCGATATGTTCGGATCGATTTACGAGGAATTTGCATCTCAGATAAAGAAAAAGGAATTTGGAGAGTTTTATACTCGAAGACACATTACTGGAATTGTGGCACGATTCCTGCTGAGAAACGAGATCATGGGGCGTGACCTCAAAATATGTGATCCCGCTTGTGGCTCAGGGGGATTTCTCACAGAAGCATATAAAACATTACTGAACAACTACGCCATAAACGGGAAACTGAACAAGCATATAAAGAATAACTTGTCGGAAAACACCTTTTGGGGATTTGATAATGACGCGACATCCGTTGCTCGGACAAAGCTTAACATGTTCCTGGTGGGCGATGGGCATACACATATCTATGAAGTCGATGATTCGCTAGACGGTTGGAACAACAATATAGGCTGGCAGGAAAATCAATTTGACTACATCCTGACCAATCCGCCAATGGGTTCTTACAAAGGGACTGCCTTGATCGAGAACTTCAAGTTCACAAACGAAAAGCGAAACGAGTTGCTGTTTGTCGAGAGGGTTATAGATGCGACAAAATATGGTGGTGATATTGCTATTGTACTCAACGATGGGGCTCTCGAAGCCCCATCGCGTGAGAAGTTCAGGCTGAAATTGCTAGAGAACTGCAACTTATACGCTATTTTATCCCTTACCAAATTTGCATTTGCGCCCTACACTAAGGAGAAGACATACATACTTTTCATGCAAAAGAAGCAAAAAGAAGACATTGGTCAGAGGCAAGATTATCCAATATGGCACTTTATTGTAGACTATGATGGATACGCAAATAGTGACAAGAGATATAGGATAAAATACCATGATGATTTAGTTGAACTTGAAGCTAAGTTTTATGATGCCATCAATCTTCCACAACTACTCAAATCTGAACACGTTAGTTTTGACAAGGAAAGTTCCAAATATGAACGCAAGGTAAACCAACGGGAGAAAGAAGAAGGCCTGACAGGGATGAAATGTGGATATGTTGAGATTAATGCTATCAACGACACCAATTACCACAATCTCCTTTCCGAATATCACTTAAGACCGCACGAAGAGAAAAAAATAACTGAAAAAGAATTTGACTGTAGATTGGATGAGATCTTGATGGAAATGAGTTATTTCTTAAAATCCATTGAGGGAAAATGATGGCACTGGCTGGCAAGATCGGTGAGTTATTTGATTTTCTGCCTGAGACAAATTTGGTTGAGGAATACCTCTACAACAATCCTGGTCACTACCCTGTCTACTCTGGGCAGACCGAAGGGCAAGGCATTCTCGGATATACTGACAGTTATAACCATCAATTACCCTGTGTAACTTTCACCACATATGGAATTGGAGCGGGAAAACTATTCTATAGGGAAGGAAAGTATACAATAGGTCGAAATTGCATGGGCCTTCGACCAAAAAAGTCGTATCATGACAATATAGACCTTAAATGGTTTGCTTTCTCTTTTCAAAATGTATTTTACAGGTTGACGATAGGGGATCCACATGGTCAGAGAAGTCTGAACAAATTGCTCTTGGAAAGACAGCCGATAGCAATTCCAGATATTGATATGCAACGAAGGCAACTGGATAAATATGAACGACTAGATAGTATTCGTAAGTTCATTCACAAAGAAATGATCAATGTCAAACGGACTGGCAACTTTGTCAAAGACTACCCACCAGATTCTATAGTAGCGAAAGATGAATTGAGAACATTCCTCAAATTCTCAGGTGGAAACAGCGGTTTGACGGAGGAATTTGTTTATCATAATTCTGCGGAGAACCATGCCAACATGATTCAAATACTTACTAGTTCCACCTTGGAAAGAACGGCTATGGGGTTTGTTTCTAAGAACGCCAAGCCAAATGGCAACAAGCTAAAGATATTTCGAGCTCCCGCTGTTCTTGTCGCAAGAAATGGTTATGCTGGAACAATGACCTATATTCCAGATGGTAAATTTACAACAAACGATCATGCATATGTGCTAACTCACAAACAAGAATGGAAGGCAAAGATAAATCTTGAGTGGTTCATCTACGAGCATCAAAGCCTCTTCTTTAAGATTGTGACTTCAAAAAGCGATAACGCAACCTTCAGCAAGGAATATGCTGAAAGACAGATAGTACAAATTCCTCATATCGTACATCAAGATGCAATGGTTCGGAAGCTAATACCAATGAAAGCGACAATGCAACATCTTCGATTTCTGGCAAGGAAAGTTGAGCAGCTACTGGAACACACTATTGAGTAGCTTTCAATTAACAGACGGACAGCCGGGGGTATTTATAAGGTAAAATTTGCGAACAAAAAAAGTGCTTTTTTAGTCATTTTTTTGTTGACTATTGTTTGAAAAATGTTAAAATATCCGCATGTTAGCCAGCAGGCTAACATAAACCGCCAGTAGGCGAAGATGACATTTCAGTTTGCATGTCGTAAGTGGCTAAGCCACAAGGACTTAGAGCCAGCCAGCCCAGTCAATGAACCATGAACTATAAACCATGAACTAATTACCATTAACCAATGAACCACTCACAACGTACTACGCAATACGAAATACGATATTTGAGATACGCAATACGAGACACGAGCGACAAGCGACGAGCGACGATTAATATGCAAAACAAACCCAATGTCAAGGACGCTCAAATTAACGTAAACTATTATATGAAAAGTAAATATGAAAAATTGGACACTTGGCTAAGTGGAAAAAACAAACCCAAACAAACCCAATTTCGAAAGGCCAAAATCGCTTGCCGAAAAATCTGGCCACACCCACTCAGAGAGGATATTTACAAAATATTTGAATTTTGGTACTATAGTGCAATGAGGATGAACCTCAGGCTATATTGTGTTTTTTACTTCAGGTCTCGGCAAATCTTGTTAGGGACAATAATATGAAAAAAAGGAGTACTATAATGAAAAGATTCATAGCGTTTTTACTTGTATCCGTCATAGTGTATATTTCGGCCCCCGATATGTCACTAGCTGCGGGCGCAGACTGGGAAGACCTTTTTGACGGCAAAACTCTCAACGGCTGGGTCCAGCGCAACGGCCAGGCAAAATATACTGTTCAAGACGGAATGATAGTCGGAACCACCGTCCTCAATACACCCAACAGCTTCCTCTGCACTAAGAAAATGTACACCGACTTCATTCTGGAGCTGGAATTCCTTGTTGAACCCGGAATGAATTCCGGTATTCAGATTCGCAGCCACAGCTTCAGGCACTACAGAAACCAACGCGTCCACGGCTATCAGGTCGAGATCGATACCTCAGACAGGGCCTGGAGTGGCGGTATCTTTGACGAGTCCCGACGGGGCTGGCTTTATCCCCTCAAAGACAAACCCGAAGCGCAAAAAGCCTTCAAGCTGGGTCAATGGAATCACTATCGTATCGAGGCCATTGGAGACAGAATCCGAACGTGGGTTAACGGTGTGCCCGCCGCCGACCTCAAAGACGATATGACCTCCACCGGCTTTATTGCCTTACAGGTCCACGGCTCCAAAGAGGCAGACAAAAAAATCAAATGGCGCAACATCCGCATCCGGGACCTAAGTAGAGCAAATAAGAAAACTCTAAAGGCCCTGATTGTTGACGGCCAGAACAACCATAACTGGAAAGGCACTACGCCTGTTCTAAAGAGCTTGCTGGAAGAAAGCGGCCTGTTTACTGTGGACGTAGCGACCTCGCCAGCCGAAGGTCAGCCGATGGATTCATTCAGGCCGAATTTTCCAAAGTACGATGTTATTGTCTCGAACTATACCGGCGATGACTGGCCTCAACAAACTCAGGATGCTTTTGTCGAGTATATGAAAAATGGCGGCGGTCTGGTTATCTACCACGCCGCAGACAACGCATTTCCAGAATGGAAGGAATGGAACGAAATGATAGCGATTGGCGGATGGGGTGGCCGGGACGAGAAGTCCGGGCCGATGGTTCGTTACCGGAACGGCAAAATCGTTCTCGATAACTCTCCCGGTCGCGGTGGAACCCACGGCCCCCAGCACGAATTCCAAATCATTACCAGAAACCGTAATCATTCCATCACCGCAGGGCTTCCCGAAAAATGGATGCATGCAAAGGACGAGCTCTACAGCAAACTCCGGGGCCCCGCAAAGAATATGGATGTCCTCGCAACCGCCTACGCCGACCCGGCAAAAGGAGGCACCGGCGAGCACGAACCGGTCCTGTTCACTGTGCGGTACGGCAAAGGAAGAATCTTCCATACGGTCCTCGGACACGACCGCAGACAGTTGCGCTGTGTTGGATTTATCGTAACCTTACTGCGCGGTACGGAGTGGGCCGCCACCGGAAGAGTTACCCAGGTTGAAGTCCCCGAGGACTTTCCCACCGCCGATGAGGTCTCTGTTTCTTTCGACGGCGGCAGTTAGCTATGACTTCTCCATTGTTTGGCCCAAGGCCCCCAGTGTTAAATCGATATCCTCGGCGCTGATGCCGTAGTGAGTTACTGCCCTAAGGCGGGTTGGCCCTGTCTGCAATATTTTGATCCCTTTATTACCGAGTTGTGCCACAAGTTTCTCAGTTGTGAGTTCCCGGCTCACCAGGCTGAAATAAATAATGTTCGTTTGTACCTTTTCCGGCTCAATGGACAAGCCTGTGATACGAGCGATACCTTCAGCCAGACGCTGAGCATTTGCATGGTCTTCTGCTATTCTATCCACCATCTGCTCAAGAGCTGTAATACCTGCCGCAGCGATGATGCCGGATTGACGCATACCCCCTCCCAGCACCTTTCGGTTTCGCCGTGCCTCAGCGATGAATTCTCTGCTACCACATACCACCGAGCCGACAGGAGCAGAAAGCCCCTTTGAAAGACAAAAACTAACTGAGTCCGCGTAACGGGTCAGCTCCTTTACGTCCACCTGCAAAGCCACCGCGGCGTTGAATATCCGTGCGCCATCGAGGTGCACCATAAGGCCTCGGTCTCTGGCCAATGCCGCTACTGTTTCCATATAATCTGGCGTAAGAGCAGAGCCATTGCAGCGGTTGTGGGTGTTTTCCAGGCATATCAGCCGAGTTCGTGGAAAATGCACGTTATGGCCGCGAATCGCCGCCTCGATATCCTCTAATCGCATTGTGCCGTCAGGCTGATTGGCAATTGTATGCGGGTGTATCCCACCCACAGCCGACATGCTCCCGGATTCGTAAAGAAACGTGTGCGACCGGTTACCAAGGATGACCTCTTCTGCGCGTCTGCAATGGGTAAGCACGCACACTAAATTTCCCATCGTTCCGCTGGCGACCATCACCGCCGCCTCTTTTCCCATACGTTCGGCAGCCATTTTCTCAAGGCGGTTCGTTGTCGGGTCCTCGCCGAACACATCATCGCCAAGCTCAGCCCGATAAATTGCCTCTCGCATCGTCGGCGGGGGTAAAGTAACCGTGTCACTACGTAAATCAATCGTTTTCACCGGCTATCTCCTATGTATAAATATAGAAAGCGATATCTCTCACTTAAATTCTCTTAGCACCGAAACCAGAATTTCTTTCTCGCTAAAATACCAAATCTGTCCGACAAAGAAAGTCTTTTTGCAGATTTTTTACGCGACCACCTTAAAAAACAGAAAACAACAAAATATCTAAATATGATAACTTGACAACTCGGCTCGGTGAAGCTGCGCCGGAGCAGGCCGGTCGTTCCATATTGGGTGACGGCGAGAAAAAATATTTGACTTTTCAATACAGACTTTATATTCTGTTAAAAACGAAGCTATCGCAAGTCGATATGGTACAAAATGTTGGACAAATAATATTCTTTTTTGGAGGAACACATTATGAAACACCAAAAATCTTTCAAGCCGGTCCTGTATTGTTCGTTGCTGGTTCTGTTCATGTTCTCAGCACAGCTCTGGAGTCAGCCCTCTACATCCCGCCGAGGAAGATTGTACGGCGACTGGCAGGTCAAGGCCGATTTCGATGGAAGACAAATGGAATCGATTCTGTCGTTCTCCGGGGACAGGCAGGGCAACCAAAGCGGTCAATGGATCAGTAACTGGGGTCTGAGCGAACTGAAAGACATTAAGTATGAAGAAGGTCAGCTCAGCTTCTCACGGGTCAGTCGCAATCGGGCAGGTCAATCCACCAAATCTAAGTTTACCGGAACGATCAAGGGGGGAAAACTCACCGGGACCGTCTCGAGCGACAGAGGGGAGTATAAGCTCGAGGGCAAGCGTAGCCTGCGGATACCCCGGGCGGTCGGGAACTGGGAGCTGAACTATAAGATCGGTGATAGGGAAGTAACGTCAACGCTTGTTATTAAAGTTGACAAGGAAAGCAATCTCACGGCTCAGTGGCAGAGTCAATGGGGCGAACATGAAATCACGGACGTGCAGTATAAACGAGGCAAACTGACCTTCAAGAGAAAAAGCAAGATTCAGGATCGTCAGTGGGAATCCACCTTTGAGGGAACCGTCAAGAGAGATACGCTTTCCGGCGCGATCAAGTCTGAGAGGGGTGACATTACAGCAGAAGGAAAACGTGTTGGTGCTCCCCTTATCGGTACCTGGAATCTTGAAATAGCATCTGAGCGGGGCAGTCGTAATCAGAGACTGAGGGTCAACCCGGACATGAGCGGATTGTATGGGGCGAGTCCCATTAAGAATGTCAGTTTTGACGGCGGCCGGGTGGGCTTCAAGATCGTTCGCCAATTCGGTGATCAGCAGTTCGAAATGAGCTTTGCCGGAAAATTGGAGGACTCGAAGCTTACCGGAGAGTTGAGCAGTTCCAGAGGCAGCCAAAAGGTGACGGGCCGGAAGAGAAGTAGTACACGAGCCAGGCAAAGAATTGAACAGGTCAGGGTGCCTTCCCGGGAGCCGGATGTCATTTTTGTCCCCACCCCGCAGGAAGCGGTGGACAAGATGCTCGAACTGGCGGAAGTCAAAAAGGACGATTTGCTTTATGACCTTGGTTGCGGTGACGGCATAATCGTAGTTACGGCGGCCAAAAGGTTCGGCTGCAAGGCCGTAGGCTATGACATAGACCCGGAGCGCGTGAAAGAGTCGCAGGAAAACGTGGACGCGAACAATGTCGGACACCTGGTTAGAATTGAACACAAGGACATCTTCACCCTCGACCTCAGCGAAGCAAACGTAATCACTCTTTACCTGCTTCCGAGTCTGAATGTAAAACTAATCCCCCAGTTGGAGAAGCTCAAGCCCGGCTCGCGGATTGTCTCACACGACTTCGATATGAGGGGAGTAAAACCTGACAAGGTCGTTAAGGTTACTTCTGATGATGGGTATGACGGGGAGCACACTATTTATCTCTGGACCACTCCGTTAAAGAAAGAAGATGTAAGTGACGAAGAAGAACTTTGGCGATAGTCCTGATAAGAGCCGTATGTAAGCGTTTTAAGAGATGCTGGCACTGTTTGAATTGGAGGAAATTTATGGTCTATGTTTCTCTTGGACAAGCCTTAATCCAGTATGCAGAATAATTATAACCCTATGCTCTTGACCTCAATCACGTAAATCATCGTGGGTTCTTTTGCATTTTCCGGTGTTATAGGTAAGTCCAAATCACCTCTGGCCCAGGCTTAACTGTTACTTGAATAATTAGCCCCCGGTCGTTCCATATCGGCGTGATGGCTTGAAAAAGCCAACATACGCGTCGGGGAGCAGGCGATAATATTCCATTTTTTAGCAATTTTGTATTGACTTATCGCTTGGAAAGTGTATAATTCTATTGTTGTATTTTTGCAACTTTTTACACGAAAGGTAGGTTCAGCTATGCACAAACGAAGCGCTTTTACGTTAATAGAGCTTTTAGTGGTGATTGCCACCATCGCATTGTTGCTTGCAATTTTGATGCCCGCGCTGAGAAAGGCTAAAGATGCGGCCAGGCGCATCAGTTGTGGGAGCCGATTAAAACAATGGGGAATGGCCATACAAATGTACACAGGGGACAATGACGGCGAAGTAATGGCAATTGTTAGGAAGTGGAGCCAACGTCCCTATCCCCATTACATCAATGATAAACCGCAGAAATACCGTGGAGCAACAATGTGGAATATAGAAGGCATTAACCCATATATTAGGGCTTTCAGCCCTAATTATCTAAAAGATGGTGTGTCAAGCGACTTGGTCACCTGTCCCTGTTGCAGTGGTAAATTCATGCAGGAATGGATTAAGCAGATAAATTGGCCCAACCATGATTTTGTAGAATTTGCATACAGTTATTTCGGCAGGGCAGATCTGCTTGATGACAACCAATGCGGTGCAGGCGCAAAGAGGGATCTGGTCAGCAAATCACTCAACTCACGACAACTGCTGATGGCGGAAATCCTGAATCTGGACACCAGTGATGGGGCATATCGCTATAACCATGGCAGAGGTGGCTGGTCCTGGAATGAGATGAGTTATTGGAATCCGAGTAATACGGTTAAATCTCCGAATGCGGATGCTACGGGAAGAAGCCAACTGTTCGGCGATGGCCATGTGGAGTGGAGAACCATTAGGCCCGAGCAGAATCTTCCTGTAATGGATTATCGGACAGTTGACCAATGGGATGGCCCCGGCAGCGGGTGGATAGGAACCGAAGATACAGACTATTACTAAAAAGATTAGCGCGGTTTTTGGAGCGGCTTTAGCCGCGGAAAAAAACCGCTCCATTGAGTTGTTGGATGTCATTATAGTGCTCTCGATTCAAAAATCCCGTTTGTGCACAGGTAGTACCTTTACAACAATAGTTTATGATTTTACTCGCGGGAATTTACTACCCTTCAAGGGTATAATCCCTTGGAAACGACTTACTAATTCCGGGGACACCATACTTAGAGCTTATCCGAATAACCGCCTCGTTATGAGGCCGAGCGAAAAGTCCGAGGCCAAGGCGGCAGGCCAAAAATGCTCGCCAGGCGTGGTTTGCTCCACGTTAAGAACGTTTTTTCACCGACAACTCAGGCATCGGGCTTTGCAGCCAGTCCCGAGTTTACCCCCGATGTTAGCTCACTTGCTTGTCTGTCGGGGGCAATAGAGCGGGTTATTTGGATAGGTTCTAAGGCCCGCTCAATAACCTACGGATTCCCATTTTCATTTTTTGGCCGATGCTTCCACCGCCGGTGCAGCCACCAGTACTGGCTTGGATCCTCCCTCACAAATTCTTCAATCGCTTTAGTGTATTCTGCAGTAACCCACTCCAGCGGTTTGTCCTTTTCGCCCCATTCTTCGGGAAAGATAATGCGATTAACACCAATTTCAAAGTAAAAACGATTATCAATCCTCCTGCTGTACCCCACTACTATCGGTACGTTATAGGTAATGGCAAGCAAGCCTATGCTCTTATAAGTGCTGGCCTTTCGCCCGAAGAAATCGACAAATATTCCTTTTTTGCCGGCATCCTGGTCGACAATAAAGCAGAGATTATCGCCGGTTGAGGTGATTTTTTCCATAAGTTCGGCTGCGCCCTTCTTGTCGATTATTCTTTGTCCGGCTCGCTTGCGGACACCATATAAGTAATCGTTAATAAACTTGTTATCCAACGGCCGGGCGATACTGTAAATGTTAAAACCAAACAACCCCATAAGATAACCTATAATCTCAAAGTTGCTGTAATGTGCGGCGACCATCAGCAGCCCTCGGCCTCCCTGCATCAGCCATTTGGCCCTTTCGGTATTCTTGTACCGAGAGTAATTACGCCAGTTATACGTTTTCACAAGTCGCGGCGTAAACAACACATCAATCGCCAACATTGCAATATGTTCGAAGCTTCGTCGGCCTGTTTCACAGAACCATTGTTCACTTTTTTCCGGAAAACTTGCACGAAGATTATCCAAAGCCCGCTTTCGGCCACGATGATAGTGCTTCCACAACAATCGACCGAGAAAACAAGCGACGTTAAGATTGGTCTCGACATCGAACAGGTAGAGAAAAACCACAAGAACCCGCAATGCAAGATAGCTGAGCCAATCCATGAAGGGACTGAGTTTCTTCTTTTTCTTCCCCCTGTTAGAAGGGATCTTCGACTTCTCGTGCGAGGGCAAATCAGCCATAGGCAGTGATTTTAGACTCAAAGGAGCCTCTGTCAAGTTTTAGAATTCTAACAAAAGTAACAAAAGCTGTTTCCTGCTTAATGTCAACTTGTTAGAAGCATCTGTCTTAATAGTCAATATGTAATCGACAACAGTCGATACGAGCCGAGACTAACCAGACAATCAAAAAATCCCTTAAAAAAGTGTTTTTTTCTTGAAATTAAGATGGTTAATCTGGTATAAATAGTGTAAGTAAAGCTTGTGCCCGCGGAGGCGGGTACCTGTGGGATTTGGCTGTCCGGCACACGAAATCTCTATAATCTTTTTCCGGTAGGCTAATGAGTGAGGGTCTGAGTTTTAAGTAAGAAATGTGTACTTCACAGTGAAAATATTTCACATTTTAATTAACGGCTAATATTGGTTTTTTGGAAGGAAGGAGGTGCTTTTAAGTCGCTAAAAATAACCCTGGGCAGATATAGGTAAAATGTAGTAAGCGCAAGGATTGTTAGTTGTTTTGGTGTGTGGCCAAAGTACAGTTGTTTATTTTAACTTTTTTTTGAACCCCGCCCGTCGTCCGCAGTCCCGAAAGGGACGCCTTGCGGCGGATGCCTTGCGGCAAAGACGGGACGGCGTAAAGGAGGAATATTATGTGTAAAAAATTGATTTGTTTAATTACTATGGTATTGTGTCTTGGGCTGACGGTGACAGCTTCTGCTGATTTGATTGCTCTGTATGAGTTCGATACGGATTTCAGCGATACTGCTCGTCATCCCGCCGGGCCGTTTCATGCCACTGTCGAATCGGGAACTCCCGAGGTAATTGACGGAAAACTGGTACTGATATCCTCAGAACAAGATACATTAACCATGGGGAATAACTACCCCGGTTCACACCCTGATTTGTCGTTTGCCATATGGCTTAATGTCAGTAGATCAACGGGGACAGATATGAGGCTTATGGGTAAAAATGATGGTACCGGCGATACTCCCGGGTGGAATGTTATGGTCAGGACAGGTACAGATGATGATGCATTTGACATAAGACCTGCGCTTGAGGGCAACGGAGTAGGAGCTAACTGGGGCAATTCGATCCAGTTGGTCGATGCGTATGTCGTTGGGGAATGGGTCCACTTGGCTTTTAGCTGGGACAGTTCGACAGGGATAGCCAAATCATATATTAACGGCACACTTTGGGATTCCAGGAGTATGGCGGCAGGTATTGATGTAGCGAATACGGCTGATGAGCTATACCTGGGTAGATCTGGCTGGGGCGTAGGCGAGTGGTTTGACGGCATGGTGGATGATTTAGCCATCTGGGACCACGTCTTAACTGACGAGGAAGTGCTTGCCGTCTATACCCTTGGGCCGTTAGCTTTAGACCCAAGAATGGCCGGCAAACCCAATCCGGAAGATGAGGCAACAGATGTGCTCCGGGATGTGGTCCTTGGCTGGACGCCTGGAGAGTCCGCCAACACACATGATGTTTACTTAGGCACGGTTTTCGACGATGT
>Ga0114922_10000871_pt1 | contig 28965 bp, 21 predicted proteins | sample AartaG_FD_100975 | JGI IMG/M metagenome (GOLD analysis project Ga0114922, IMG submission 100975) | Deep subsurface microbial communities from Aarhus Bay to uncover new lineages of life (NeLLi) - Aarhus_00045 metaG | ecosystem: Environmental > Aquatic > Marine > Oceanic > Sediment | place... | reverse complement strand
TCCTATCTAAGGAATTAATTCTACTAGAAAGTATGGCCAATGAAGAATCTTTACTTAAACGTTTTAATCTATCTCTAACATTTTCATAACCTAAAATATCTGCGTATGCAATATATACTTCCTCAAAAGATTCCATAAACAATAATTATACATCCAAAATTAAAAATCCATCTAAAATCTATGGAGCAAATTTCCTCAAGTGTTCTAATTATTTCAAACCATCTAACTCCTAATTTATTTTCATATATTTTTTCTTTAAATATAACTATTTGATAAAGAAAGGTGACATGAGGCATTGGAAAACCGTTGCTAAAGACGTAATAATGATATCTCTGGTGTTCATGGGGCTTAACCTCGCAGGTATTATATGCGGGGTTACGGTATTTCTCGTCTTTTACCAGACTCCTTACGATATTTTTATGGAATTATTGTTTGATACATCTCTCGCTCTTTTGTCCACCGCTACGCCCTATCTTCTAACCTTTTTGAGCTTGTGTGGGTGGTATATAGTAGATCTTTTCGTTTTAAAAAAGAAATTTCCCCCGATTAACTTTAAGCTCAACGATTTTTTAACCGTTCGGTTTGAACGGAAAGAAACGGTTATATACGTAAAAGATGAGCCATTTAAAATTTGTAAATACTTGCTTATGAACGTTCCATTAAGCGAAATTTACGATTACGAGTCAATCGACCAAGCAAGCGAGTTTTACAGTAAACAACTAGAATCCAAAATCACACCAAAACACATAGGGTTAAGCCCGGAAGAAGAATTCAAAGGACACTGCTCAAATCTACAAGTTTGGGTGGAGAATAAATATAATTCCTGCCTACTACACAAAAATTTAGCGTTTCCCTTGTTAAAAAAGCTTTCAAGCGTTGGAGACCCCTTAGCGAAAGAAGTATTTGTCCAAGAAATTATGGTGCGGTTTAAAAGCAGGGCCACTACGGTACAAATCTTTCTAATCCAAGAAGGATACATCGATTTTTTGAAAGATAATTGCGTTGAAGACTTATTCCAATGCGTGGTAGATAAACTTGTGTTTTATTACCTTGCTGTGTATTACAGGCGTTCGCGAGACTTACTGTCAGAGATAAAAGTATTTAACAAACTCGTTGAGGCGGATTCAATACATTACATCAACAACATGGCGTTAGCAAATAGATACATAAAAAATAACGACACAAAGAACGCAATTCTCGTGTTTAGAAAACTCCTGACGCTTTACCCTAACGACGGGAAGTCGTTACTCTTCCTAGCCAACTTGTATACGTTCGAAAAGAAAGAAAGTAAAGCGGAAAAAATTCTCAATCGGTTAGAAAATTCAGAGTTCAGATTCGTGAAATACGAAAACTTAAACGAGCTGGACCGCGGTATGTACAAGTTATTAAAGGATTAACTACACTAATTTATAATCATCATTAAGAATCCTATAAAACTTTTTCTTTAAATAAAACAAAATTCATAGTCCAATATGATTAAAGGTTTGCCACTTACTCAGTTGCAACTTCGCTTTTTTCTCGATGCGTTAGGAATTAAATGCGAATTTGATGGAGACGAATGGAAGTGTGGAGGTCCAGAGTTTACTTACGCAAGAGAAATTCTTACATTAATGAGAATCCCTCAACCAGATCAAGGAAAAGTGTTGGATATTTGTAAGGAGAATGGGGGGCATTGCGATTGCGAAATTTTGATGAACGCGGCGTTTTATCTTTTAGGAGAAGAACCTCCTTATTAAATTTTGGAAGGTGAATTAAGATCAGCTCTAAGAATAATGATTGGATGGTCAAATGGCAATATATAATAGATAAAATCTCTCAGTTGATTAGCGCTGAAGGCAAAGAAATTGTCATTTTTAACGTGGAAGCGGAAAGAGACGCTAAAAGTCAGTTCGAAAAGTATCAAAAAACCTGCGAGGGCGTGAAAGATATTTTTGAAGCTGTGGTGACTGCGAGCTTGCCGGGAGAAGAGCGAATATTTTGGCCTTACAAAGACGCGCAGTTTTACATTGTAGATGGAGTGGAAAAGGTGCACATGACGGGTAATTCCGATAATATCAAACAAATATTAGGTTGATTTCTTTTATTTTTTCTCAGAATCTTTTTTATATACTCGTCCATTTTTGGACTCTTAGGATATGTAGTAAAGAAAAATTACTAAAAAAAAATTCGGTTTATTTGCGATTCTTCAATTTTTCTTGGGGCACTTTTACTTCTTTTCCGGTATCAGTTATCAAATATACCGTATCTTCATCTTCGCCGATGGTGACTGTAAAATTCGCCTTTATCGCTACATCCATATCTTCCGTGTAAAACTCAGCGTAATCATCGCCTGTCGAACAATCAGGATAGAGTTTTACGCCCATTTCTTTCCATTCCTTAAACATCTTCGCTAGCGTTTCGAAAGTTTTGATAAAATCGTCGATGGAACCCGCTCCTGAAGTAATCCACTTGTTCCGCCAGGTCGAGACGTATTTAATTTTTTCCATACAATTTACCTCATATCTATTATTTTAGTAAAAATAAATATCGAAGGTAGTATAAAAAGAAAAAGAAAAAATTGTGTTTTTTATTGGTTCTTATTTGTTAATACCTTTGACTACTCAAAGACGGTGAATTCTAATAAAACGTGGATAGTAAAAGACGAAAAACAATTCTAACTATTACTACTTCTGGGAAAAATCGAAATATAGATCACTCCTCAAAATCACCTATGCCGATACCTAAACCTGCAAACCGATCGAAAATATCACAAGCAATACCTTCCATCGACAACTTTTCCGAGTTTAAGAGATGGCTATTACAAAAGACGGCCCAATTGGAAAGTCTGGAAGTAAGGAAAACAACAAGTAAAAAGTAAACATTTTTTAAGGTCTTTTTACATCATATAAACAGCTCACCAAAAGAAAAAGTTTTGAATTCTTATAAAGGAGATGAGAAATAGTGGATGAATTAGAGGGAATATTTACCAGAAAAAAATTTGATTACATAAAAGAAAAATATGGTAACGTTGGGAGTTGGGCAATATGGGCAGACGTAGGTGATAAACCGAAAAGCAATATGGGCGACCTAACTATTTTAGACCCAGATATTAATAAAAACCTATTAGCACAACTTAAACCAAATATCATATTTGTTGGTCTAAATATTTCAGGAAGGATTGAAAAACCCTTTGCTAATTTTCATAGTCCTCATCCACGAGGACAAGATTACAAAACTAGATTTGCACTTAGGGGAACGGCTTATTGGGGCGGTTATATGACAGATATTATAAAAGACTTTGAACAAAAAATATCTGGTAAGGTGATTTCGTATTTAAAGAACAACAAACAATTTGAAGAAGAAAATGTTAAAATGTTTTTACAGGAATTGGCTGATATAGGTGCTAATAATCCAACTCTAATCGCATTTGGTAATGATTCATATAATATTCTAAAAAGAAACTTTAACCATAAATTCAAAATACTCAAAGTTCCTCATTATGCAATATACATTAGTAAGGAAAAATATAGAGAACAAATAAAATTAGTTATTTATTAGTCGTAACCAATCCTTATCGAGAAAAATTGTTGTATTACTTAATTGGAGCGCTAGTATTCTCGAAAAAACAGTTCTTACTAAATAAACGCCTAGTTTTTACATACGAGTTATTTCTGAAAGTAAGGTTTCTACATCCTACCGTTTTTAAATTGCCAACGAAGCAGTTTTCAATTACGACATTCTGCGAGTTTACCATTAAAAGTCTAGAAATAGTAAGATTTTTCAAAACGAGGTAAATTACTTTCATTTTTATCGAAATCTCCACGCATAAGTCACCAAAGATGTCGAATACAATAGGCGATTCTTTAGTTCCTTCGCCTTTCAAATCGAAAATTCTTTTTAAGTTCTCGAGCGTTTCCCTTCTTAACTTAAGCTTTATGGTTTTTTTATTCAACTTTTCTAACATATGTAAACGCTTTACATTTTGTTCAATTCCTTAGTAACATTATAAATTTATTATATTTAAAAGGAAAAATTAGTTTTCTACGCTGATTCTCAGGATTTTTTAGTCCTATTTTTTAATAATTTTCTTTCTCATGGGATTTTTCTTTAAATACTTTTAATATCTATCGTAGTCATGATAACGCCTGAACTCGTAAAAGAACAGAATTCAAAAAAATTTTTGGCAAAGTGCGCAATATGTGATGGGACAAGCGTGAAAATCGTAAGGTTAGGTCACGCTTTTGCCGTAGTCTGCAAATATTGCTTAGATACATTTTCTAGGAAAGAACTCGAACTTATGCACAACATGTTCCTTGCGTTCGGGAGTTTTTTTGGCAAGAATACAATCAGTAAAGAAGAAACATATCAAGAATTAAAAAAAATCGCAGCAGAATATACGCAGTCGGGAAAAGATATAACGAAGATCGAGAACGACGTGAAAAACCTTCATCGAGCGTTTATACACGGAATCACGCCAATGCAATTAGTTCAAGGGCTTCGAGTGTTATCAGATTAAATAACATAAAGAGTGAATCGTATGAAAAAAGTTAAAAATAATACTCAGGTTAGTCTTTAGACTTAAAGTCTCTGAATATTTAAAATTCTATTGAATGATATTTATTAATAATTTGGGTTACAAATGCATATTCTTCATCGCTCAAATCATATAAATCTTTAAATAATAGATTCAATTCTTTTTCAAGATTAACATCATATTTATTGAATAATTTCTCAGATAGTTCATTTATTTTGTTGAATTTATTTTTATTTAATTCCTCAGGATGTAAGATTGGGATTTCATTAACTAGAAATGTTTTAAAACGGAATTCTTTTGCCAAAGTCTGAAATTTATACCTGATATAAATTTCTAGGATAAATGAATTTAAAATCGCCATCAAGAAGTAAAGATGATTCTCATTTTCTGGGATAATTGAGTAGTTTGTATCTAAACTAAAGAGGTCTCCTGAATAATCTATAGAAAAACTGGGAACTAAAGAAATATCCGGGAACATCAATTTTTTTCCGAGAAAATACCTTGGAGAAACGGGATCATGGAGTTCAAACCAATCTTTATTACCCGAATTAACGCAATACCTATTTACTAACTTATCCTTGAATTTTAATAAATATTTAGAAATCTTGAGCTCATTTTCCTTATCAATGTCAATTTTTTCTCTCTTTTCAGTTTTGGGGTCATATCTATAAGGATAGATTAAGTATTTATCATCCCATGCAATTTTTTGCCACCTTCTTATTTCTTCTCCCTTAACTATCTTGTAGACAAATTCTGACTCTATGCCATTATCTTTTATAGTTTTTTCCGAAGCGATAAATACAGGGTTAGCAGAAGTAACTACTCCTTGTCGGTTTGATTTTATTAAATCGATTAGTTTTAATGAAGTCGAACTCTCAATCTTTTCAATAATTTGCTTAACGATTTTTGGATAAAATTCCCAGTTCCCATCATCTATATTTGCTCCATCAATCATATAAATTAAGAAATCAGCTTGCTGTCTTTCCTCAGCTTTTACTATATTAATGGAATTCATTGCTACCGCAGTTAAAATAAAGGATTTATTATCAATGGAAATATAGGGAAATCTATTTTGCTTTAAACTTTTCTTTAGAAAAATAAGTAAAGTTTTTATAATTACTCCGTGAAAGGCATTATAATTGTTAAAATTAAGGATCTCCTTTATTGAAAAATTAGATGAAAGAAATCTTCGCATATTCTTTGCTGTTTGACTCTTTAAAAACTTATTGGATGATACAAAACTCAAATAACCTTGAACTTTTAATATTTTATTACAAAGTTCATAAAATAGAATAAAGATATCAAATCTCTTTTCAGCTAATTCATAATTTCTTTTATATAATTCTCGTTCAGGTTCATCAATATTTTCAATCCTTATGAATGGAGGGTTTCCTATAATTATATTAAAACCCTTTTTATTACTCTCATCTTCTCCCAGGACTTCAGAAAATTCCATGAACCAATGGAAGGGATTAATTTTTTTCATATCATTCAAATCTATTAATTTCTCAAACTCAATAGTCTGCACATCTGCCCATTTAGATATCATCCCTACAATAAATTTGGATAATGGATAATCTCCATATTCTGAATAGTATCCAAAATTAAATTTTGAAGTAGTATAAATTGATCGTATATTACTAGTCTTTTTAACTTTCGAGAGAGTGATACCTGAAACTGGTTTTATATCTTCAGAAGTAGGATTTAAAAAGTTTACCTTAAATCTTGATAGAGTACTCTCCTTATTCAATTTACTAATTTCATCATAAAGGGCTTTCCTATAATTATCTGTTTTAATTAATTCTGATATTTGAATGACTTTCGCCTCTATTTTGAAATTTCTCTTTTGGTAATCGGATAAAAGAAGTTTATTCAATTTTTCTTTTGATTCTTCTATGATCTTGTCTATTTCAATTCTAGCATCTTCTTTTTCGACCTCAGTTAAGTTCTCCTCAGTAGAATAATACTTTTTTATCAATTCTTCTTTTTTGTTTAGAATATCGAAGAAAAGAGATTCATCTATCCTCCTATTCTTTTTTGGTCGTATTCTTTGATATCCGATGAGACTATTTCCACATCGTAGATTATATTCAATATTTGGTAAAGGTAATAATTCAAATGAATCCGAGTCGAACATCATGGATTCAGGAGGTTTCACAACCCATAACCATAATCTTAATTCACAGATTTCAATTGCAGATGGATTAATATCAACTCCATATAGATTTACCTGTATAATATTTTTCTTTATAGAATAAATATCTGAGAAGGGCATTTGACTATCAACTTTTTTTCCCTCAGTTAGACGATAGGTTAATGCTCTTCCACAACCTTTATAACATTTCTTATATAAATAGAGGAGTTTTTCTGCCGTTTTTTCTAAAAAGGCCCCAGAGCCACACGCAGGATCACAAATTTTTAAACTCACTAGTACATCTTTAAGTAGAAATTCATAAACATCTACAGAAATTTCAAGGAAATCTATATCTGAAATCTTCGAAATTACCTTAATCTTTCTGTCGCTTAAAAATTCATTAACCTTATCAACAATATATCTAAATAAAGTGTTTTCTACCATATAATTAGTAATCTCTTCTCGGGTATAATAGGATCCCGTTAATTTTCTCTCATCTCCTATTGATCTCTCAAAAATATATCCTAAGATCTCAGGATTAATGGTAGTTGAGTCAGAAACAATATTGTTTCCTTCCCTTAGGAATCTATAACCATTAAAGAAATCCCAAATGTCTTTAATAGCTTCAGGATTTAGCTGAACATCTCTAGGATTTCCTTTATCGTCTTTTTCAATACCGCTACGACGAAAAAGACCACCATTTAGATAAGGTAGTCTCTTGAAGAAATCAGGAAGATTTTTAGTTCGTTTTTTTACTGGCATATTAAACACCTCGAAGAAGAGAGATCTAAGATCTGAGTTCCAATGCCATTTGTCTCCTTTAAAAATTTCCTTCAATGGATCTAGACTTAACATTTTCCAAGATTCAAGGATTTTAACAAAAAGTAGTCTGCTAAATATTGTTCGATAATATCTTATCAGACTAATTTCAAATTCTGCATCATTCTGGCCTTCACTTCTTTTATAATTTTGAATTTCTATATTAATTAAAACTTTAGAGGGCTTTTTTAATAATTTTTTTAGCCGTTCTTGGAACCCTGAATAAAATACATTTGTTATTTCACTCTTTTTTTCTTCGACTTGCTCAAAGAGATATTCCTTACTTTTTCCGTATTTTCTATCTACTATAAATTCTAATGCATCCCATGGCTTTAATGGGATTTTAACAAAATCTTCTTTATCCTTGTCGCATTTGAGAAGAAACCACTTTTTAAAATCGGTAATGATAGAATCATATTGATTAAATAAAGCAGGTTTTATACTATACCATTCTCGGGCTTGTTCAATGCCCTCTCTATCACCCTCCTTATCTAAAACCTTATTAAGATGTTCAATTTCAAATAAAAGCCCGTTGACATCAGGATCTCCACTTTCAATGAAAAAATCTGGTTTTTTCTTTACTTTTTTAAAGACAATATTGCTTCCTTCAATGACCGTCTCTCTTGCTATATCCAACGGATCAATTTTACATTCTCTCAATAACTCCCTAATGATATCGGAAGTTAAAGCTTCAGGATCTTGATTAAATTTTGTATGGGCGGTTTTCAAATCAATTCCTTTATCGGGCCCTTCTGGAAATAACTTTAATATATACTCCCCCTTAATTTTCTCTTTAAATTTGTCTAGATATTTATTATATAATTCTAAATAATTAACCATAACTGCACCTTACATAATTTTCAAAAGTCAATAGATATATGTTTCTATCTTATACAATATTTTATAATCTGTTTATATTAAAATATAATAAGGAAAACTAAAATAATGCTAGTTTTAATTTAACTAATTTCTTTAGCAATCTATGAATTATATTCTTATTTCGATCTAATTCCTAATAAAAATGTTAAAGATACTCATTGGGTCTAATCTCCTAGTTTTTTCATTATCTTTGTAAATTAATTTTTTGTTTTCCATTGTAGCTGCTGTCCATCCACCAAATCTCTGAAAAATTTTGTCTCGATTAAAGAAATTTGCTACAAACATTTATACCTATATCTCCATTTTTCATAAATTTTTCTTTAAATACTTCCACTAGATAAACGAAGTATGATAACGCCTGACCTCGTAAAAACACAAGAATTTCAGTTAAGGAAGTTATCAACTTAAACAAAGTTAAAAAGTTAAAGTGAATCGAATGGAAAAAGCAAAAAATACTACTCAGGCAAATCTCCAAGTTTTGGACTCTTTAGAGCTGGGATTCGACGAAGTCGCAAAAAAAAGAGCGAGGAAACATCTCGGTCTTAATCCTCTTGAAAACGGGACAATTAACGAAGAAGACGAGCTTTTGATGTTTCTTCTCTGTCGTAGCGTGTTGTACTAAATCACTTAAGGGAGTTGGTAAATAATTATAGAAGAAACTTTTTCTAGAGGAATCCCGCTTAAACATAGGTATTTCGAAGGGTTGGAAATTGGTGCAGTCTCGGTTAAGTGGGTTAGGAGAACGCAAGACGGCGGTATACTCAAGGAAATTGTGCGCCACGAAGGGTTCCCAAGGGAAAAAATAACGGAAATTTTCGAGCGTTACAACAGCAATGGAAACTCAAGTGTTGTAGTGACAGGCATTGTTGCCAAAAATTTTTACGATTTTACTTATTATTCTGAAACCGAATGTTTTGAAAAGGCTTTGTCCTATTACAACTTAGAACCGGATTTACTTCTTTCCTTGGGCGGAGAAACATTTAGCAATTATTCGTCCGTTAGCGAACAAAAGCGAAGTACCTTACGCCGCAATTGATTGCGAGGGACCGTGGATATCTTCTAACCAAAAACGCCTTCTTGAAACAATAGCGGTTCAAGCTGTAAGGTTGCGCAAGAAGAAGAACGGTTAAATGTTAATTTTTCTTCTGAATAAGAATTAATTTCTCTTACTTTTTCTTGAGTTATATACATTTCTTTGTCGTTTTGCGAGGTCTTCTAGCGCATAGAGACCGTTATAAGAAGAATGGCAAAACTGAATGATTTCTTCCCATTCGTATTTCTTCCATAACTTCCCTTCTAAGAGTAAGTAATAGCAATATACAATAAACTTCTTTTTTAGGGATATAAAATCTTTTGGTAATTTAAGGTTGCGTCTGTATTCCGCGCAGATAAGGAGCCAATCGTAAAATTGCGTATCAATTTTTCCCTCTTTAACTAATGCATTAATTTTTGAAATGATTTCGTAGAACAATGTGTGGTTAAAAAACTTATCGAAATTCACGCAGAGTAAAAAAGCAAATTTGAAGACTCCTTTGGTGAACCTCATCGTAGATTTTTTTACGTCCTTTAACTTCATGGAAGCGTTAAAGTGATAACATGCGTGTCGCAATAAATCCTCGTAATCGTATGGAATAGAATCTACCTCGGGAAGCTCGTCACTTAATTTTTTTCCGTATAAGATTGCCGAATTTTGAGGTATCTTAAAATCCAATAGAGCCCACTTGTAATTTGCCCAAGATTCTTTTTCGTAGATTTCTTTACTCTTAAGCCCTTCTAAAGAATTAAAGAACACGCTTGCAGTGTAATTACCTTTATTATATTCTAATCTTCTTACGTCTGTCCAATCCTGTGATTTAGGGATTTTTTCGACATCTTTCACGACGCAGATTATATCAATATCGTTTTTAATCCAATCCTCAGGAAGTTTTCGATCAAAAAAACTACCAATTCCATAGATGCTAATAATATTTGTTGAAAATTTGTTTAATAAATCCTGAACGATCGAATAAGTCGTGGCACATTTTGCTTTTAATTTATGCCGTTTGCATTCTCGCAACAATTTCGGAAGTTCAATTTTTCTTTCTCCTTTCCAGTATTTAAGTGCCCAAGTTAAATCTTGTGTTGCCTTTTTAGAATCGAATTTATAGAGGAACACATTTATTTGATCGATTTGTATACTCATTTCTTGTTTTTGGATTAGAGAACTAATATCTATCCTATGGAGTACTTCTCGAGGGATATTTTTTACTTTATCGCTTTTCTTTGACATATCCCTTGGAGCGAGTATTATCCCATAACTGAGTAAATCGGTGTTATAGCCCAATTCTTTTAGAAACTGACAATAAATCTGGGCTTGTATTCGTTGATTAGGATACGTAGTAGTATATTTACTGAATTTATACTCAAACAGAAAAAGAGGAATCCCCTTTTTGAATACAATAACGTCAGGCTTTCCAACGATAATGTCACCGTTAAATTTCATGAGAAAAGACGATTCCATTATTACTAGTTCTTCCGCTTTTGGAATTGTTTTCAACATTTCTTTAAACTTAACAACCACCGCATCTTCGGTCATTCTTTCGTGTAATTGCGTCCCTTCTTCTTGCTCCTTAGTTTTTACTTTCCCAAAAATATAATTCAATTCTACTTGCGCCTCTGAATAAAATTGGGACGCGATATCAGCGACGATTAAGTAGGGACGATTAAATTTTAAGTCTGATTTTCCTTCCTTAACGCACTCGATTAATTCCTCTCTTAATTTCACTTGGTTCTCAAAAATTATTTTCCAATTGTCTTGCGACATAATTCACTTACTACTAGTAGGAAAAAAAAATATTTAATGCTTATCGAAGTACAAGTTTTGAAAAAACTCAGGCCATATTCTCTTGATACAAATAATTGTTGGATCTAAATAACCCCAATAAGTTTTTTAATTTTTTTAACTAATTCTAAACTCCTATGCGAATATTTCTTTTTTTTTAAGTACCCAGGTATCAATTACGAACGGTTGCCTATTGCTTGATTCAAGGTCAAATTCGGAACGAATCGTAGATTTTGGAATCCAAATTTGTTTTCCGTTATCGAAAAGGATCTAAATCTCCAATCGATTGTCTCACCGTTTTCCACCTTTTGTAGCGATCTGGAAATAGCGATCCTTTCGGATTCCTTAAGTGAGTAGGAAAAGGGAAATTTATTTGAAATCCCGGTTTAGCTCCTAAGATAAAAATTCTCTTCCTGTGCTGAGGAATTCCGTAATTTACGCAATTAATCGCTTTATACTTTACAATGTACCCTAATCTTCGAAAATCTTTTAAAATGTAACTTAATACCTTACCTTTTTCCATATACAACAGACCCATCACATTTTCTGCCAAAAAATATCTAGGTTGTTTCGCTTGGATCACTTTTAACATCTCTACATAAAGCTCGTTCCGAGAGTCTTCTTTTTTAAACCAACCCGCCGTGCTAAACCCTTGACACGGGAATCCACCAATTACCAGGTCGCAATCGGGTATTTCTTCGTAGGAGAGGTCTTGTATATTTTTTTGGATTATAGGAAGCTTTAAATTTAGTCTATACGATTCGCATGCTCGAGCGTAAGAGTCGATCGCAAACACTATCTCAAACCCGGCTCGAAGAAACCCTAAATCGAGCCCTCCGCAACCACTAAAGAGGCTACACACTTTTACTCTTTTTTCCATACTTATCAAAAAAATATGTGAAGGAAGAATTATTAAAAGAAAAAAATTATTTTTTAATTACTAATTCTAGCACCTTTGTCTGATTTGCCTTCGAAGCCAGAGTAATCAGTAATTTTAGGTTTTAAAAGGAGTGTTTTTGTTATTTCAGCCCTTCCTATGGAAATTATTGATTCCTTGTCTAACCACGTTATTAAACCGTCGTTTACTATACAGATAAAATCATCGTCTCCCGAGTAAAAATTTTCTTTCTTTTTTTCCATAGCAAACTTTTTGTAATTTTTCTCTTCGATTTCTCCGTAGCAAATTTTGTGTAATTCGCCTTCCTCGTATTCTATTCTGACTATAACTTTACTATTTTGATTCATAACACTTTTTATCGCTAAACATATATAAACGACAAAGAAAAAAATTTTGGTGGAAACATTAAAAAAGCAATTTGAAGCATCCTAATTGTAGTCATAATTGGAATACTAGCGATGAGTTATTTCAAATCCAATTCTATATACAATAATATCAGGAAGGTTATTTTGACCTTGTAAAGAAGCGCAGTTTTATATTATAGAAGGCAATCAGAAATATCACTCAACAGGTAATTTCGCTATCATCAAACAGATCATTTATTAATTAATATTAAATATTACTGCTGATTACTTTTTTGTAGATTTCATATTGTTTAATCAGTTATAACCAAAAGATTGAAGTGAAATAAGATAACAATTAGTATAAATGATTTAATTCCAAGTTTAAATACTGGTTTAAGTAATATTGGTTTCTTATTTGGAGCAGGAACTTCCCTATATGCTGGATATCCCCTTTCTGAATCTTTAACTAAAAAAGTTATTGAAGGATTATCAAGCGCAGAAGAAGCTACTCTAGAAAACCTTATGATCAAGGAAAATCTGAGCATAAGAAATGAAGAGGAAATACCAGATATTGAAAAAATTTCTGATATTATTTCAAAACATTCACTTTCTAGTGGAAATGCTGAATTACTGGAATTAGAAAAAACAATACGCGATATTATAATTAAGACAATTAAATCAGTAAATGAACCTACCCTAGATATACATATTAAGTTTTTTAAAGCCTTGAAATCTCTTATTGGACCTAAAGCAAGATGCATACATATTTTTACTACAAATTATGATCTTACAATCGAAAAAGCAGCACTTCACGCAAAGATTCCAGTATATAATGGTTTTGTTGGTACAACATATAGATATTTTGATGCAACAAGATTTAAATTAATCTACGGTCAAGCTTCTAATCAAAGATTTTATGAGTTTTCTGAACCACATATTAAATTAATTAAGTTACATGGGTCAATATCGTGGGTTAAAAACAATAATAATATTTATGAGTTGGGAGATTTATCTACAATAAGTCCAGAACAACATTCGATTATTGTACCCAAGACACAAAAGATTAGAGAAACCTTAGCATACCCTTACAATCATCTTTTTTCTTATGCTTCAAAAGTTATTGGTACTTCAAAATGTAGGTATCTAATAAGCTGTGGTTGTAGTTTAAGGGACAAACATATAAACGATAACATATTATTCCCAAAACTTCGCACAGGAAAACTTCGATTATTTGCGACTTTTAAGAATGAACCTACTACTTTAGATGATTTCAAACAATTTCAAAGTTTCAATTATTTAACAGAAAATAATAATTATCTTAAAGGTGATTTAGTTAGTGAGACCACGAATTTATGGGATTTTAAATATTTAGTAAATGAATTAGCAGAAAAAGCAGGAGTAGAATGATTAATATGGTAAATTATCAAATAGGAAAAGTGATTGGTGTTTATGGTGGAAAAATCGAGATTTCTTTATTGGATCTTATAGAAAACGATGACTTATGTATAGGCGTTTCAGAAGATATGTGTATCGATATAACTACTGAGAAAGGACCATACCCTCTAACTATAGGACAGCCAGGTACTTTTGTTCTGATCTCACTTCCAAACGGTAATCTTTTAGGCATGATATCTGATATTAAAATGCGTGAAAAATCAATTCTTCAAAGAGATATTAAAGAAGCCGAGGAAGAAGAAAGTTATTTAATTGAGAATCCTACAAGAGTTTTATCAGCTGTTCCCATCGGTACTATTGATCCCTCCGGAAAGTTTGAACGAGGTTCCGATATTTTACCAACAGTAAATGCTAAGGTATTTGCTGTAACTATGTCGGTTTTGGAAAAAATATATCAATCTTATGCTAAAGGCGATTTTACTCTTGGATATTTATCATTGATTCCAGATCAGAAAGCTAATATTAATTTAGATTATTTTTTAGGACGCCATGCTGCGATAATTGGTCAAACAGGAACTGGTAAGTCATGGACGGTAGCATCAATTTTACAGAAACTCGAAAAATTTCCTAAATCAACTATTTTATTATTAGATTTACATGGAGAATATAAAAATTCTTTTAAGGAAGAATACGCTGATTATATAAGTGCGAAAGATCTAGAATTTCCCTATTGGTTAATGAATTTTCAAGAGTTATTAGGACTGATGATTGATCAATCAGAGTTTTCCGCCCCAAATCAAGTAGCTGTATTCAGAACTTTACTTCAAAAAGCTAAAGAAACTCATGAAGAAAATATTGCGTTGAGCATTCCAAAAATAACCCTAGACACTCCTGTTTACTTTGATTTTAAATCGATTATAGACGAATTTAAACAGTTTGACACTCAAATGGTTCCAGGAGCGAAAGTAGGTAAATTTAAACAAGGACCATATTTTGGGCAATTCACACGATTAATTACCCGTATAGAATCTCGTTTAAATGATAAGCGCTATGATTTAATATTTAAACCAGCAAAATACACAACTTCAGCTTCGATGGAAGATCTATTTAAAAAATTACTGGGGGAAAACGATGTGAAAAGCAAAAAGGTTATTGTCATTGATATCAGCCCGATACCTATGGAAGTTAGAAACTCGGTTATTTCCTTATTACTAAGGTGCATATTCGATTTTTGCTATTGGTATAAACGGTTAAACGAAAAAACATATCCTATCTCTATTTTTTGTGATGAAGCTCATTCATACCTTAATGAGACAGATGTATCTTTTGCTGCGGCTAGAAAGTCAGCAGAAAGGATAGCTAAAGAAGGAAGAAAATATGGGATAAGTCTTACTGTTGTAACTCAAAGACCTAGAGAAGTGTCTGCTACGATACTTTCTCAGTGTAATTCTTTCATGTGTTTGAGGATTACCAACCCTGACGATCAATCTTATGTAAAAAGATTGCTTCCTGAGAATATAAGTGGGATAATAAGTATGTTTTCAACTTTACGACGCGGTGAATGTATTTTATTAGGAGATTCTGTAATAATGCCTTCTAGAATAAAATTAGACATTCCTGATCCTACTCCATCTAGTCAAGATACATCTTTCTATGAAGAATGGAATAAAGACCACACTCCAATAGACATTAAAGCTGTTCTAGATTCATGGAGAAAACAAGAAGATTAATGCGATAATAAGTATATTTTAAAATAACAAGAAGGGATTTTCTCGTCGAATAGGAATCCAAACAGTAAATGCTACACACAAAATTTGTACTACTAAATGATTTACTTTTTTGTGATAAATTCACATTATACTAATTTTTGATTATTGAAATTACATTAGGTACCCTATACTAAAACTTACATATGTATGCAAAAATTGTATATTCCCTGCCAAGATCAGTTTAAATTGATTCTCATTCAAACAATACTTTTTGTTTTGAATCTTTATTATTTGTATTTAAATCCTTTTTTGCAGCTCAGGTATATGTTTTAAATAGCTTATTGAGAAAATGAGCTATCCCTAAATAACTAGTTTCTATTGTTTTTTCCTTTTTATCTTGAGGGTTTGCGTAGATTTTCAAAGCAGAAATTTTATTAAGCTTTTGAATAAAACCATTTATAGAGCCTCTCGTTAAAGACTCATTCCTTTTATTTTGTAACGCATCTCTAATTTCTTCTAGCGAAGTATACTTAATTCGATTATACAATAACAGATTGTCATTAAAAGTTAATTCAGGTTTAAAAAAATCGTGATAATCGTCATAAGTACTGAAAAACAATTCTAGAAATTCAAATTGTTTATCTGATATAAGTGGAAATGGAATAGTAGGTAAATCCATATTAGAGTATATTCCCACTTCTTTGTTTCCTTCGTATATGAAATCACCGTGAATTATCCTAGTACTTGTTATCGAACAAGCAATGTATAACCAAACAACCATATATCGCAATCCACCAGATATATTTACCGTAATTTTATCGAATCCTTGGAGTCTTTGTTGGTAGATGAAATGTATTAATTCTGCTATCGGTTTGGTATGAATGTGAAAGTCAAATTCAACAATTTGAACCGGAATTTTACGGTTCTCGTAATATTTTGTCAATTTGGTAAGTACCTTTTTAGCTTCAGGCGTACCCGGTAGAGGTTCCTTTTCTGTAATTAACGTTATTTTATGAACAGTCTCCTTATCAATAGAATAAATAAGTTTTTCTGGTAAATGCCCTACTAAAACAATTTGACTATAATTTCCATTCATAAGTTACTATTTTTTATTTAAATTAATCTATGTCAATATATTTCATTAAAATTATTATTTATAAATTAATAATATTATTTAATAAACATGTATACCTTTTTTAAGATATGTATGTGATAAAGTATATAAACAAAAAATTCACATTGTGACATGTATTAAGTTATAATAAAAAGTGACTGGCTATGAGTTTAGAAAATTTTTTGGAGAGGGTGTTTGTAAAATTTCCTAACCTCCCTGAACCTAAGTTTTGGGAAGGCCATGGAAAAAAAAGATTTTATTTTAATAAAAAAGAAAGCGATCTAGATTATACTTTCTTTATAGATGTTACTAATTTAAGTAATCTCGAACTCAGACAAAAACCAAATTCTTCATGGCACCCCAGTTATCCAAATAAACAAGAATTAATTCAATTTTTAAACCAATTTCAGATTAATCAGAAAGAAAATAATACTATTGCACAAGATGGTGTTTATAGTGAATTTTACAAAATAAATCCTGAAAAATTAGGGAAGTTTTATTGCTATGGGTTGGAATTGTTAGCGGGGATTATAAAAGCAGTAGGGGGCAAATTAGGTTACCAATTACGTAAAAGATTGAGTGGATTTTGGAATTTTTCGGATAACTTTTTGCTTTCAAACTACTATGTAGGAGAAGATCGATTGAGTCAGATCCTCAAAGATTTATGGACGCTAGACCCTGAAACATATGGAAATTTAACAAAGATAAAATTTTTAAAAGATAAAACACCTTCTGCGCGATCAATTGCTGATTTTACAGCCAAATTTCTAAATTTCCGCTATAGTCATGACATTAATGGAGTTTTAGATAAATATCGAACACAAGAAGCAAAAGTTAACATCAAAAAGGATTGTATTATTCGCGGATGGGTAATCAATAATACTCCATCTATATCGGTTTCTATTAAATCGAATATTTATTACAACGAAACACTTGAGAAATTTTTGAAAACTCTTAATAAAATTGAAGAATTTATTAATTTTCTTGTTATAGATATAGAACTCCAACACGTTGGTAAGATAACCGGAGTAGTAGGGTCATTAAAGGATCACAGAGATAGATTACTTAGTTTAACTTCAAGAGACAAAATTAAACAGAAAATTCTTAAAGCTCCTGATAATGAACAAGTCTTTATTGTTGATGGCAAGTATCACTATCCCGCTAGTACTCTGTATCCATTAGTTACGACTAAAAATGCTCACCAATTTAAAGCTAATACGGCGAAACTAATGTCTCATTTGACCTTAGCTCCAGATACGCGGAACACCATAGAAACGGAGATAATTTCTCATTTTAAAGACTACATAACTTACAATTATAACTCCGAAAGCATTAAAGAACTATTTAAGAAAGGTGAAGAAATAGGATTTAAGAATCAATTAAAATTTAAAGACGGTTCCATTCACTCAGAAGATGAATATGTAATAAAAAATTTAATAGAACACGGAATTTATAAAAAAGCCCCTAAGTTTGAAGAAGATCCAACGATTAAAGTGGTACTTTTGCTAGGTGCACTAGTTAAGCAATTTCAAGGATTTTGGGAGCAATTAAAAGATGGGCTAGGTAAATTGGAGTTTACTCCGATATTAAAAGATGCTATCGAACTTGATAAAATTACTCCTATTGAAATAGAACAAAAAACTAAAACGATTACGAATGATGAGTGTGATATCATTGTCGCAATTCTTCCTGAAAAACCAAATCAAGATAAGATATATGAAATGGTTAAATCAAATTTGTTTAATTCCAATCTTATTAAGAGTCAATTTATTTTCGACAATACTATTAGGGATAAACTGAAATGGGCAATTTCTAACGTGATATTAGGTATTCTAGCAAAAACAGAAAACATTCCATATATATTAGCGCATCCATTAGATTTCACAGATTACCTTGTAGGTATTGATATTTCACGAGAAAAAAAGAAGACTCTAAAAGGCTCTCAAAACTTTGCTGCTACCGCACGCTTCTACGGAAAAGACGGAACATTTTCTCATTATGAAATTCACGAAGACAAGATAGAAGGAGAAACAATACCTACAATATTATTAGAAAAGATATTTGCGAGAAGTATGTTCCAAGGCAGAAGAATTATGATACATAGAGATGGATTTTTTAGAGGAGAAGAAATTTCTTTCCTTCAGAAGCTAGGTGAGAAAAATAACATTAAATTTAAGTTTGTTGAGGTAATAAAAAGAAACGTTCCTCGCTTGTTTAGTGTAAAAAATGGCAAATACTATAATCCAGATAAAAACCAAATATTCTATCTAAGTCAAAAAGAAGCAATTATTATAAATAATGAGGTTAAAGGCTCCAAAACTGCTAATCCATTAAGAATTCGAGTCTGTGATAGTGAAACCTCTTTAAATAACGCGATTATCTCTGTCATGGCTTTAAGAATGATGCATTTTGGTACAACCAAGGCTCCTAAACTACCTGTGACAATCAGCTTTAGCGATCGAATTTCTGGATTTGTTCGAAGAGGGATAAAACCTCCAAATAAAAGTGGAAATATTCCTTGGTGGTATTAGTATTCCGTATATTTCAAGATTTTGTATAAAGTTTTTTATATTTTTGTATACAAGATAATAATATAAATAAAAGGCAAAATGTAAGGAAAATGAAAAAAGAAGATTTGAAAAATGTTATCGAACTCTTGAAACTTGCTAAAATTGGAGAGCGTGTAAAAGAAGAACCAAAAGAAAAACCTGAAATTGAAGCAATAGTATTTACTTTACCTGAACCTTTGACTACTATTCAACCTCTGATAACTGTTGACGGCTCTTATTGTTTTTTATTTTCTTTTTTAGGAGCAGAGACATGGATAGTTTTATTTAGAATTGCCGTGACAGAATATTGTATAGAAATAAAGAACGATAAAATTCATTATTGTATAAAGACAGCCCCAATGATCTACGACCATCTGGATTTACTCAGTTTTAATAACGAAGTATTATCTTCTCAACCTCCTGTTTTTTCTATTGTAGCAGATATCGCAAGTAGGTTTCAAGACAGAAAAGCTCAGATATTTGCCTCAAATATCATGACATATTTAGAAGATAAAACTTTAGAAAAAATTTCAGCAACAAGAAATAATTGTATTCTTATTAAAGATGGAGCTCTCCTAACGTTTAAAGAGTTAAATCGAGGTGAAATATATAAAGAAATCTTAGTTAATTGCCGTATGAACGAGATATTACTTGCTGGAGTCTCTAAATCCACAAGCACTCATTTTTTAGGAAATGTATATACAGATGATTTTTTTCTAAAAAAGTACTACAATAAAACATTCCCAGATTTAACGTATATATATATCCCAGAAGAAATATTAGAGCAACAAACAAAGTTTGATGTTTGGGGCGATATTCATTTTGCTAAATTCCATAAGGATGCGGTAAAATGGTTTCGAGTGGACATAGACCGCAATATTAAAGACAAGGATTCTTTTTTTTCCTCAATTGCAGCTTATTCTATGGTTCATCTATTACCAGGATATCCAATTGGCCTTATGGAAACCCATAAACTCGCAAAAAGTGTGAGGGACTTAAAAGAACATTATGAACTTGAGCTATTAAAAGAATTACGAGGACTTGGACTTAGCTCAGAAGATATTTTGGAAGGAGCTGTTGATATTAATGGGAGAGAGTTTAATTCATTCCATGAAATTTTGGATCAAATTTCACGATAATAATTATAATTTTATAAGGAGTGTAAAAATGTCAGAAAAAAAAGATATTGAAATTGAATTAGAAGAATTAGAAAGTGATATAAGGCACGATAAGATTGGGGAAGTTTGCTATGCGGATACAGGCCCTCCAAGTAGTGTTATTACATTAAAAGTGCAACATCGTCCTGATGATTTACGTGTAGGGCAACCGTTAGTTATAGAGTCTGATAAATTTCTTTATTATTCTTTAATTACAAGACTCTATTATTCCACCAATGATTTGGCAGAAAAATTTGCTAACACACCTTTTACTGGACTCCTGCCACCATCCCAAATAGAAGGAATACGGGGTAAAGAATTTTATGGGCTTGCAGATCTCATGTGTCTTCGCATATTACCTAATAAAATACGAGATGAGCTGGAATATCAAGAATTAATGAGAGGTTTTGACACAATACCACCAATTTTTTCAATTGGAAGAGAGGTAACCGAGGATGAGATCAACTATATTTATCAAGTCTCTGAATATTCTGAAGCCATTGGTACATTAAGAGGATTTGAATATGAAGTACCTATTGATTTTAAATTATTAGTAGAAAAACCGTTTGGTCTTTTTGGAAGAACTGGAATCGGGAAATCTATATTAAATAAGATTCTATGCCTTTACATTTTAAAGCACAATGTTTCTCAACTTGTTTTGTTTGATATGCAAGGGGAATATGGAATGGTTTCTCGCGCAGATAATACCAAGGGACTTGCCTTCTTTTTCTTTGAAAAAATCCAGATTTATCGCCTAAGTGAAATAGAAAAAAGTAAAAAAGTTATGGATGGAGCTGAACGGTTTTTCATTTATAAAGAAAATATTACATCAAACGATATTATTGCAAGCTCACAGAATCTAAATGAACCTTCTGTGAACGAGTTAATTAAAATCGAAAATTTATTGAGAAGAAAAAGTATTAAATTCGATAATTTATTGGCTGCAATACAAAACATTAATCCAGATGATTTTGGAATCAACCGGTTGTCATTAAGAGCCTTGCAAAATAGAATAGTCCCATTTGAAAGATATAAATTCTTAGAAGAAAGAAATAAAGCTGACCGAAAAGATAGTTTAGAACATATGTTTGATAAAATATTAGAAGGCAAGTCAATTGTAGTGGATTTTGCTAAATATGGTACAAACACTCATTTGTATCTCTTTATAGCAAACATGATTACGCGAAGGTTATATAATATGTATTCTGCAAAAGAAGATGAGAGTAAATTACCCCCACTTGTAGTAGTCGTAGAAGAAGCACATAAATTTCTTAAATCAAGTATTATACGACATACCATTTTTGACAAGATTGCCAGAGAAACAAGAAAATTCCAGTTAACTATGGCCATTGTAGATCAAAGACCATCTCAAATCGACGAAGATGTATATTCACAGATTGCAAATACCTTTGTAATGCATATGACCGATGATAAAGATATTAAACGTGTTGTACAATCACTGCCAGACTCAAAAAAATGGCGTGGGGTAATATCAGGGCTTCAGAAACGAGAAAGTTTCATTCGAGGGGATGCTGTAGCTGTACCTTCAATCGTTAAAGTACTTAATTATAAAGATGAGGTTATGTTGAGAAACAAGCTTGGATTAGTAAAAACTACAGCAGAAAAAATTAATGAAATAAAAGGTAAAGATTTAACAGTATTAGAGGACGACTAAAAAGTGACAAAGATCTTTTTTATCGGAGATACTCATTTCGGAAAATCGTATCCCTATCGCAAGAATTATACACTAAACATATCTGAGAGAAGTTTAGATGTAATTGATAACTGTGAAAAAATAATACAGGCAGCTATACAAGAGAATGCTGATTACGTGATCTTTTTAGGGGATTTATATCATAGAAAAATAATTTCTCCTACAATTAGGAAAATAGTAAGAGAAAAAATTTTTATTCCTCTTAATGAGCATAAAATTAAAACAATAATAATTGGCGGAAATCACGATTCAGTAAGAAATCCAAAAAGGGGAGTGGATATTCAAGAATTATCCAATTTTTCAAATGTAGATGTATTTACTAATTTACGCTCAAAGGTAATCGCATTAGATAATCTCAAATTAGGGCTAATATTTTTACCCTATATTCGTTTTGATGTCCTAGTAAATGTCGCAAAGGAAAAAGGGTTATTTACAAATGGCGAAACGGATGGAAACGATAATTATATTTTAGGTCAGACAATTTTGCAAAAGTATATTGCAGACATATGTGAGAATAAACTAAAAGATTGCGATAAACGAATTTTAATAGGACATTATTATTTAGATGGAGCAAAAATTAGAGAAAATAATAATCCCACTGCAATCTATGGTGAATTTAAGTTTACTAAAAGTATGGTACAAAGAGATTTTTTCGATTTAGTCATTTTTGGACATGTACACTTAAGACAAACGGTTTGGAACGATGATAGAATAATAATTCCTGGTTCTGTTGATAGAATTGACATGGGTGAGAAAGAATCTGAAAAATTTTATTGTACTTATGTTGTAGAAGAGAATCTTCTTGAATTTCGCGAGATAGATTGTAGAACTATAATAAAAAAGATTATTGAGGTCCCTGATGAAACGAAAGACTTAACGCTATATATTTTAGAAAATCTACCAGAAAAGGAAAAAATAAAGAATGCGGTGTGCGTAGTTTCAATTTCTTATCCAAAAGCACAGAAAATCAAGATTGACAAAAATCAGATAGAACAACATTTCGAAAACTCTTTTAATACGGACATTATTTATACAGAAAAAGCAACCGAAGAGCTAAAAAAATTACGGGGTGTGAATTTAGATCCTATAAGTCTATATTATCAATTTTTGGAACAGCATTATAGTGATAATAAGTATTTCGATGATTTGAAAGAAATTGGATCGGGTTTACTCCAAAAGCAGTTAACTTCAGTAGATCTCACCACTAAAGGTTCAATATCAATAAAATCTATTGACCTTCAAAATTTTAATAAATATGGGCGAGGTCCCAATAAAATTGTGTTTGATAAAGATCTTTACGTAATTAAAGGCCCCACGGGTTCAGGAAAATCGTCAATATTAGATGCCATTACCTTTGCGCTATATAAAAAAAGTACTAGAAGAGATTCTGGATTGAAATTAGACGAAATTTTATATCAGAACGGATATGTTAGTTTAGAATTATTATTAGGAGATACCATCTTAAGTATTAAGAGAAAACAAACAAATCCCAAATTAGAAATTAAACTTGATGGAGATTCTTTATATACGGGTTTAAGTATACCAGAAAAAGAGAAACATTTGGAAAATATAATCGGTTACGATTATGAGGCTTTCACATCATCTTTTTTCATACGCCAACAAGAATTACAAATCTTTTCTTCTCTTACATCATCAGACCGACATACGAGATTGATAAAACTATTCAAATTAGGAATTTTTGGAGGTATATATAAAATTTTAAAACCCATAATAGACGATTTCATTAGAAAACACGATAATCTTGAGGGTAAAATTGTAGGATTAAAAACTCTAATTGAAGATTTACCTGAAATAGAAAGAGACCTAAAAGAGAAGAATGATCAGTTAGATAAGAGAAAGATAAAAAAAAAAGAGTTAGCTAAAATCGTTAGTAATCTTCGGGAAAACGTTGATAAACTACAAATTGAAGCGTCTAAATATGTAAATATTCAAACTTTAATTGAAGAATTACAGAAAAAAATTAACCAGGATTGGAAAGAAATTAAAGATTATAACGAACAGCAAGAAGAATACAACAAATTCCAAAAAGAATTATCTGAACTACAAGATTTTAAAAATCTTGGACAAGAATTAATGAAACAAAAAGAGGAACTCGATTTACTAATCCATAAGAAGGAAGTATTACAAACTAAGATTTCGAGTAAGAAAGAACTGATAGCTCAAACAGATAGGCAGTACAGCGAACAAATTGATAAGCTTACTAAAGAAATCATAGCTAATAAAAATCGACTCTCTAATTTAGTCACTTCAATGACGAAACAGGTTGCATTCCAGATGTTACGAGACGATGGTAGGTTAACTGAACGGTTTGAGAGGCTTCAAACAGTAGAAATCCCTTTAGTACAAGAGTATGATGACCAGAAACGAGTTAAGGAATTTACATCCCTTGGGATCAAAACAAAAAGTGATCTAGACGCACTTAAACCAAAATTGGAAGGAATCAGTCAAGATATTTTTCTTGTTGAAGAGTTAAAGAATGGAGAAACCAAGATGAAAGACCAGATCAATAAAATTAAAGATGAAAAGCAAAATGAACTTGAACGAGTAAAAACTGATAAGGATAATTTAAATGAAACTTTCAACAAGGAAGGATTGGATAGAGATATTTCCACAGAGTTGAACGATGTAAAGAAAAGATTAGGGGAAATTCAAGCAAAAGAAAAAAAAAGAGAAGAATTAGAAGAAAAATTAAAGGAGAAAAAGGATTATTCCTTACTAATTGACAAAGTAGAGCAGGACATCAAGAAAGAGAATGAAGAATTAGAAAGAAAGGAAAATAAATTAAAAACACTTGAAGCGTCTTACATGAATTATTTACAAAAAGTAGAAGAATTTGGAAAAGCGCAAACTGAATTTACAGATAACGATAGTAAAATTAAAGAGATAGAAGGAAAAATTGAATATATAACGAAAGATATAAAAAAAATTAAAGACACCGAAGAACAAATTAAAGGAATCTTAGACGAAACAAAAAACATTAAGAATGAAATCGAAAAATACACTCTTTTACGAGATGATATTTTTCACTCCAATGGCGTTCCTAAATATGCAATTGAGCAAATACTTCCTGCTATTTCAATTAAAGCTTCTGAGATACTCAGTGATCTCACCAAAGGAACCTTAAACCAAATAATTTTCAAACCGATCGAAACGAAGGGAAGAGTAGGATTTGAGATTTACGTATTTGATGGAGAGCGTAATAGGGAGGCAAATACTTTTTCTGGGGGTGAAAAAACACAAATTAACGCGGCAATACGCTTTGCTATTATGGAACGTATTGCGGAGATACCAGATACAGCTGGAGCGATATTTAGAAAATCTAATACGCTATTTATCGACGAGGGAGATCTTGGTACATTAGATGATGAGACTACCCGCCAGACTTTTGTTGACAAAATTTTTGAATTACAGTCAATGTTCAAGAAAATAATAATAATAACACATTTAGAAGATGTTGCTGAACAGTTTCCCAACCGAATTATTATAGGAAAGGATGAGTCTGGTTACTCGAAAATTTATCATTAATGTTTTAAAAAAATGGAGGTTTTGAAAAAATTGGTATCCAAATCATTATTATTAAAAAAAAAATATCAAGATATTGAATCAATAGATTCTCTCCCAGAATTACTAGCTGAAGATATCGGACAATTATTGGTTGATATCGATCGTATATGGCCTTTCATAGATTGTGAATTTAAGGCTTTTCCCGTAGATTTTAGAAATAGTTTGGAAGGAACTCGTAAAGATATTGTTTTTTCTTATAAAGATAAAGTCCCCATATTAGGAGAACCTGTCACCCGTAATGGAAAAACGATACCAACCCTTGCAGGGATGAAAGATACGGAGAAAATCATAAAAGTTGATATTGTCTCTTTTTTCACCCAAATTAAAGAAAAATCTTGCGAATTTCGTATTTATCAATTAGGACGTAGGTATGCAGGCGAAGATAATAATTTTAAATCTTAAAATTATTTAGATGAGATTTAAATAAAATTAATGAAAGATCGAAAAATTCAAAATCGTCAATATAAGAAAGTTTTATTTTAAGGTGGGATGAGAAATATGAAAATAAACAAAATCTTTAATAACTCTCAAGCTAATAACGTGAAAGAAATCATAATAAGAGATGATCTTTTAGCCACTAAACTACATTTCTAAAAATAAATTTTTTTTAAGTTTTTTAATTTGATTCTTGAGTGTCACTATTTGTTTTTTAACTTCAAGATATTCGGTATGTTTCTGATCGGCTAGTTTCTTGTTCTTAATTAATTTTTTCTCAATTTTTCTTTTCTTATTTATTATGTTTTTTTTCTTTTTCCAATTTTGCTCCTTTACAATGCTTGCTTCTTTCTCTTTAATTACAGTAATAATTTCTTGTGTTTTTTTATTAAGGTTATTGCGATCACTTTTAATTAATTGAAGGGATTTCTGAAGCCCTTCTTTTTCTTTTATAATAAATTCAACTTTATTAGTATATATCGCGAGGTTTTCCATTATTCTGTCTGATTCTTGGATTGCCTTTTCTCTTGATAAATCATGTTTCTCGCCAATAGCATATACACAGACAGTATGCGAAAAGAAGTGCTGTTCGATTATTTGAAACGTTATTTGGCCTTCAAGGATACGCTTTTTATACTTGCCATCAGCATCATAATGATAATCATCATTTATTAAAATACGAGCTAATTGATCTCTTTTTTTAGTTTTTATTGTATTGTGTGCACTATACAGGCTTTTATACTCCATATAACCATAACCATAATGTTTTAACATGTCATGAATTTCGAACATCTCTCTTAAATCTTTCATTATATTTCTCCTAGTGATGTGATATTCTTTCTCTCCTTCTTTTTTCACATAATCATAATGCGCGTGTACATCAATTTGGGGGTAAGCTTCATTTCCAGAACTTTTAGTACTAAATTCTACAAAAATATGCACTCTTCCTTCTTCAGTAACTTTTATGAGTTCTTCTGCAGCAATCCATCTTTGCCCTTTTTTTACAGCTCTCTTTTTAGTTCTAAGATGGATATATCCCATAGATTTAAACATTTCAAATATTTGTTCCTTCGTTACTTCATATTCCAATCTGTAATCAATACTTACCAAATATACCACTTATTATTATTATTATTGCAGTGAGTATTCAATCGCCCAATATCAATATAACATTAAACCAATGCATATACAGATTTCCCACTTTGTATTTTTACTAGCCATAATCTTACAAATTGTTTCAAATTTACAAGCTTGTTGATCATAAATCTAATTCATCATAATTTTAAACTATTTTTGTCTAATAAGATATAATTGAACTTTGTTCAGCCTATTTCTTATGTTATTTTTTCCCAAGTTTATCTGCGGTTGTAAATAACGATCTGTTGCTTTTTTTTGAATTCTTCTTGCTATTCGGAGGGGATTTATAGCGAACCGTCGATCTTTTATAGACTTTAGGCTTTAATTCTTCAACAAATTGAGATACTCGAACTGTCTGAAGGCCTCGATAAGATTCTATTACTGCGGGCGAAACAAGATACAGTTCGTCTTTGGTTCTGGTTGTTGCCACATAAAACACCCTTCTTTCCTCCTCGTAAGCGTCAGAGTCTCCAACAACCCGACTGGAAGGAAAAAAGTCTTCGCACAGCATCGGAATGAACACCACCCGCCACTCCAATCCTTTAGCCCGATGAATAGTAGATAGCACCACCGGTTTTTCTTCCTCGTTCGGTGAGCCCATTGTAGATGTTCTGGATTCTAATGCAGAGGCGTTCAAACTTAAGTTCTCCAAAAATTTCTGAGTGGAAGGATAGTTTTGAGCGTAAACTGCCATTTGGCGTAAATCTTCTATTCTGTCTTGCCAATTCTCGTACTTAGCTTTTACGTAATCCTCAAGCGCTCCTATTAACTTTTTAATTACTTCGGTTGGAGCGTCGTCAATTGTAAAGCCAATTAAATTTTTGGCGTGAGAAAGCAAATTTTTAACTCCCTCTTTTGAAATTCTTGCCCCTTTAAGCTGCTTGGCAATAAACGAAGCACTCGAAGCGTTAACGATGGGATCGTCAGTTTTTGAAATTGCTTCAAAAATTTTTGATCCTGAAACATTTCCAATTCCTGAAACAATGCCAAATATTCGAGACCACGAGATTTCGTCGTAAGGATTTTCTATAACTCGAAGGTGGGCAATCATGTCTTTTATGTGGGCTTTTTCGAAAAACGCTACCCCTGCTCGGACTTCGTAGGGGATGTTTTTTGCTTTTAACTCCAGCTCGATTCTTATCGTGTGGAATCCGGCTCGCACGAGAATCGCCATTTCGTTCAGTTTGTATCCATCTTGACGCAATTGTAAAATTTGGTTTGCGATAAACCGCGCTTGGTCTTTATCGTCTCCTACATTCACTTGAAACGGTTTGACACCGCTTGGTCTGGTAGCTTTCATAGATTTTTTAAATTGATTTTCGTTGTGGTCTATGCAGTCGTTTGCTAACTCTAAAATTTGAGGGACGCTCCGATAATTGTAGGTTATGGTGTATCTTTTGCATTTTTTGTAATTCTTTTCGAAATTCAAAATATTCTGAAAATTAGCTCCTCGAAACGCGTATATACTCTGGGCGTCGTCGCCAACCGCCATAATATTCCGCTCTGGATTTTGCAATACGATTTTATGAATAATCTCGTCTTGAATGTAGTTAGTGTCTTGATATTCGTCAACCAATACGTATTTAATCCGACTAGCGATTAATTTAGCGATGTTTCTTTCGTCGAGCAACCTACTCCAGAACACTAACAAGTCGTCGAAATCTAACAAACCATCGTCTGCTTTTTTAGCGTTATAGACTTTAATAACTTCGTTTAACTTAGCATGCACAGGATCGCTATCAAACTGACCGTATTTCCATTG
>Ga0114922_10000870_pt1 | contig 28973 bp, 23 predicted proteins | sample AartaG_FD_100975 | JGI IMG/M metagenome (GOLD analysis project Ga0114922, IMG submission 100975) | Deep subsurface microbial communities from Aarhus Bay to uncover new lineages of life (NeLLi) - Aarhus_00045 metaG | ecosystem: Environmental > Aquatic > Marine > Oceanic > Sediment | place... | reverse complement strand
CTCGGTCAGCAGTTCCCCGACGCGGATGGCCTTCTCGACGCTCAGCCGAAGCGCCCCTTCGATCTCGCCGTGCAGCAACGTGATCTCGTCTGCCCGGCTCAGGACGACGGCCTTCGTCTCACTCCCCATCAGTCCGCCCTCCGTCGTGAACGTTGTGTCGTCGTGGTGCGGCCGTGCCGTTGCCATCATTGCTATGGCCTGGGGCACTTCCCGCGTAAAGCCCCCCAGCGCCGCCCCACGTCCCGCCTGTGCCGCGCTGTAAAACCCCAACATCCTATCCCTCATGTGCCCTTCCGAAATCGCCTCTGACGGGCTCTCAGGGCGTCGCTTTTTCGTGTCCGTAGCCATAAGTCCTATGTAGTCGCCTTATCCTGTCCATCCTGTCCATCCCTGTCATTGCCGTGGGTCCCGCCGTTGAGCAGGTCGATGGCTTCGTCCCGCCTGTCCCGTGGAGTGAAGCCCGCGTAATGCCGACGGCACACCGCCGGGCTGTTGCCGAGCCATGCGCTGATCTTGTCGAGGCTGACACCTGCCTGTGCCAGCAGCGAGCCGAACGTGTGCCGAAAAACGTTCCACCTCAGCCGGTCCGCTGGTATGTCGGGGCAGGCATCTTGCAGGGCCAGAAGTAGCCGACTCGCTTCCCACTCCCAACGGGCCATGGCTTCCTGCCAGGGCACAATGCGGCCCGTGCGTTCCGACTCGGGCACGGCCGACAGCCGCTCTATCAACGCAGACGCCAGGGGCACTGTGCGCCGTCGGCCCGTCTTTGCAATCGGCACGGTTAGCCGGCCGCGTTCAAGTGATACGTCGGCCCACGTGGCGCGCGCCACTTCCCCGCGACGCAGCCCCGCGTAGAGTGCGAGCCATGCCGCGATCCCGTCCGGCTCGGCGCCGGCCGCCTCGAGTACCATGTCACGTTCGGCAGCGGTCAGGTGAACGATCTCCCCCACGTCCGGCTCACGCAAGCGGCGGATCTCTGCGAAGGGATTCCGGGAGAGCCGCCGCGTGCGCACGCCCCACTTGAAAAAGCGACTGCACGCGGCCAGTGCCCTGTTGCGAGTACTGGCCGAACGCTTTCCCTTGCGCCGCCGGAACGGGCCGGGCGTCTCCGTGATATGTTCCAGGAACAGTTGCGCTTCGGCGGGCGTCACGGCTTCAAGCGGATGGCCTACGAAGTCGCGGAGCTCGCGAAGGTGGGCAAGGCTCCCCCGCGCCCAACTGGCCGACACTTCGGAGCGCAGGCTTTCCCCGTAGACGGTCAGCAGGTCGCCCGTCTCGGGAGCGGGCGGCGCTTCGCCGTATCGGTCCGTGAGGTATCGCCGTACCCCGGCGGCCTGCTCTGCCCATGCTGGCCAGGTCCGCGTCCGCAGTGCGAGCCCCACTTCCTGGCGTGCCGTCTCGGCATCCTTCTCAGAGACGGGGCCGACCGCAACGCCGTAGACACGTCCCGACCACGCGAAGTACACGGACCAGCTTTGGCCGCGTTTCCGTTTTCCTGCGGTCGGAAACTCTGCCGGCGGTCGGCCCATCCTTGCCATGATTCGGCCCCTTCCCTTGTCAAGATTATTTGCCAGAGTACAAAGAAGCGGCCCGCGTGTCAAGAGCGATTTGCTCTAAACCACGGGCCGCAACGCCTTTGGTGTGGCGAGGGCGGGGAGACTTGAACTCCCAACCTTCGGATCGACAGTCCGATGCTCTAGCCAGTTGAGCTACGCCCCCGGCGTTTTATCAACAAAACCACGTTACTCAAAGCCCTGGCCCCTGTCAACGGAATCGGCCGAATGCAGCCATGTGCGGCGCAGCGGTGCCGCCTTGCCTGTCGGCGACAGCGACGCGCCTTTTCGTTTGCCCGCCCGGGTGCTTTGCGATAACCTGACCCCCCACCGCCCGAAGAGGTACCTCTCTGTGAACGAAGACCTCCAGGACATGCTCAGGATCTCGACCTCGGCCGGGGCCGACGAGCGCCTCGTGCAGGGCGGCGGAGGCAATACGAGCGTCAAGGCCGATGGCGGCCGCCTGATGTACGTCAAGGCCAGCGGTACCGCACTCGGCCGGATGCGGGAGGGGCGCGGTTACCGACTGGTGGACGTTCGAAAATGCGCGGCCATTGTCGAGGACGAGCGGCTCCGCGAGATGCCCGCCTCCGAAAGGGAAGCGGAGGTGTTGAGCCGCCTGATGGACTGCTGCGAGGACGAGTTGGAGGGGCGTCCCTCCGTCGAGACCAGCCTGCACGCTATGCTCGGCCGTTGCGTGGTGCACACGCATCCGTCCGTCGTCAACGGCCTGCTTTGTGCGCAGAACGGCCGCGCCGTCCTCGATGAGCTGTTCGCGGAGTTGGATCCGCCCTTTCTCTACGTGGACTATGCCGGCGCGGGCTATGCGCTGGCCTATCGCATGGCGGACGAGCTGGCCGCCTACCAGCGGGAGCACGGGCGGCTGCCGGAGGTCATATTCCTCGAGAACCACGGGCTGTTCGTGTCCACCGAGGATGCAGACCGGGCGCTCGCCCTGACGGGGGACGTCTTTCGGAGGATCGAGGAGGCGGCATCCGAAGCCAAACGGCAAGCCCGCCTACCGGAGTTCGCTCCGCCGGAGCCGGAGCCCGAGCGGGAGGCAATTGCCGAGGTAGCGGCATGCGTGAGGCGGTTCCACGCCGGAGTCTTCGGCCGCCCGGTGCTCGTCCGTTTCCAGCGCGACGAAGTGGTGGCCGGATTCCTGCGCTTGCCGCAGGCGGCCGACCTGTGCGGCGTCAGCCCACTCGTGCCGGACCAGGTGGTCTACTGCCGCGACAGGCCCGTCTGGATCGAGCTACCGGCCGAACCAGGCGACATCCGGGAGACGGTCGGAGAGGCGCTGGCGGCGGCTGAAGCCGGAGCGGACACGCCGCTCTGCGTCGTGGTGGCCGGCCTGGGCCTTTTCTGCGCCGCCCCGTCGCCGAGCCTGCTGGAGGCTGTCTGTTCGACGATGAGGGCCGTCCTGGAGACGCTGTCGATAGCCTCGCTTTCCGGAGGCCCGCGCGGGCTCGACGACGAGTCACTCGCGTTCCTGCGGGGCTGGGAGGTCGAACGGTTCCGGCGCGGCCTCGCCACGGGGCCGGAGCTGGAAGAGGACTTGGCCGGAAAGGTGGCGCTGGTGACCGGCGCCGGCAGCGGGCTGGGCCGTGGCATATCGCTCTGTCTCGCCCGGAAGGGCGTCCACGTCATCCTGGCCGACATAGACGCGGAGCGAAGTGGGGAGACGGCCGACCAGATCGCGGCGGCGGAGAGTCCGGGCAGCGGGCATCCGGTGCACGCGGACGTAACGTCGGAGGACAGCGTCCGCGGCCTGCTCGACGGGTCAATTCGCCGGCTCGGAGGCGTTGACATTCTGGTCAACTGCGCCGGCATTGCACCGGCGCATCCGCTCACGGAGTTCCCGCTTGCCGCATGGCAGAAGGCCCTGGACGTCAACCTGACCGGCTACTTCCTCGTGGCGCGCGAGGCGGCGCGTTGCATGATCCGGCAAGGCACCGGCGGCAGCATCATCAACATCTCCTCCAAGAGCGGCCTGGAAGCGTCCAAACACAACACGGCCTATAACGCGACGAAGGCGGCCGAGATTCACATGGCCCGCGGATGGGCGCTGGACCTGGCCGGGCACGGCATCCGTGTCAACGCCATCTGCCCGGGCAACGTGTTCCAGGGCTCGAGCATCTGGAACGATGAGTACATCGACGCGCTGGCGAAGAAGCGTGGGCTGAAACCCGAAGAGGTCATCCCCTACTACATCGGTCTGACGGCGCTGAAGCAGGAGATCACGCCGGAAGACGTCGGCGAGGCGGTCGTGTTCCTGGCCGGATCGAAGGCGTCCAAGATCACGGGGCAGACGCTCGTGGTGGACGGAGGGCAGGTCTTCGTCCGATAGGGCAGCAGGCCCGCCCTTGCCGTGTCGGCTGGCCTTGCGCTTCGGCAGCCGTATGCGCGCAACGCGGAGCGCGCATCGGCATGACAGCGGGCCGCGAGCCTGACCGCGTGTTGCGCCCCGCCGTTCCGGCCTTGCTGGGGAAGCCGTTCGGGGGTATATTCGAAGGAAGGCCCGATCCCAATCTGCCCGGAACATCAGAACGAGTTCATAGACCATGGAACCGATCCTTCAACTGGCGCTTGATTTCGTGAACCTGGAGCAGGCGCTCCGGGCCGCCCGCGAGTCCGTGGCCGGCGGGGCCGACTGGCTCGAGGCGGGAACGCCCCTTATCAAGAGCGAGGGGCTTGACGCCGTGCGCGCCCTTCGCCGGGAGTTCCCTTCCGCGACCATCGTGGCGGACATGAAAGTGATGGACGCCGGCCGGGTCGAGACTGAGTGCGCGGCCAAGGCCGGCGCCAACGTCGTGCACGTGCTCGGCGCCGCGTCGGACTCCACCATCCAGGAGTGCATCGAGGCCGCCCGCCGCTATGACGCGCACGTCACGGTCGACCTGCTCGAGCTCGGGGGGGTGGAGGACATGGTGCGGCGCGCCCGCGAAGTCCAGGCCATGGGCGCCGCGTACGTCTGCGTCCACACGCCCATCGATCGGCAGATGCGCGGCGAGGCGCCCTTCGACGACCTGAAGGCCGTCGCCGCAGAACTCGCCATCCCGGTCGCCGTCGCCGGAGGAATCAACTCGGAGACCGCCGTGGACGCCATCGAGGCCGGCGCCTCGATAGTCATCGTTGGCGGCGCCATCACGAAGTCGCCGGACGCCGCAGCGGCGACCGAAGCCATAAAGCGCGCCCTTGCGACCGGCGTGCGCGTCGAAACGGCTTTCTTCAAGCGGGGCGACGTCGCGGCCATTGCCGAAGTCCTTGCGAAGACCTCCGCCGCCGACGTGACCGAGGCCCTGCACAACGCCGGCGCGATGGAGGGGATTCCCGCAGTCGTGCCAGGCGCAAGGATGGCCGGGCGCGTGCTGACCGTCTGGACATACCCCGGCGACTGGGCCAAGCCCGTGGAAGCTATAGACGTGGCGCAGCCGGGGGACGTGATCGTCATCGACGCCGGCGGCGAGCCCCCCGCCATCTGGGGCGAAAAGGCCACCATGAGCTGCCTCCAACGGGGCATCAGCGGGGTCGTCATCGACGGCGCGATTCGGGACGTCGCAAACATCCGGGAGATGAAGTTTCCGGCGTTCGCCAGCCTGATCACCCCCGTGGCCGGCGAGCCCAAAGGCCAGGGCCAGATAGACGTGCCCATACGGGTCGGCGGGCAGTACGTCCGCACGGGGGACTGGGTCATCGGGGACGACGACGGCGTCGTGGTCATACCGCAGGAGAGAGTTGTCGAAGTGGCGAACCGGGCCCAGTCAGTCGTCGAGCGCGAGGAGCGCGAGATGGCGGAGATAGACCGGGGCAGCACCCTGGGCCGGGTGTCTGAGCTGATGCGCTGGGAGCAACTCAGGAAGAAGGACGATGGGAAAGACGAAGCCAGAGGCTGACCTGTTCGGCGTGGTCAGGACCCGGCTGGACGGCATTCGCCTGCTGCTGGACGACATGGAGGAGACGGACGCCGAACGGCTGGTGCAGATGCTGCAGAAGGCGAAGCGCGTCTTCGTCACGGGCAAGGGCCGGTCGGGACTCGTCGCGCAGTGCTTCGCCACGCGCCTGATGCAGATGGGCTTCGACGTGCACGTTCCCGGCGAGTCCACGTGCCCCCGCATCCAGACAGGCGACCTGATGATCGCCATCTCCTGCTCGGGCACGACCGGCAGCACGGTCCAGTTCGCGCGCATCGCGCACGAGTCGGGGGCAAAGGTCGCGGGCGTAACCGCCGTGGCCGACTCGGCCCTGGCCGCAGTTGCCGACCACGTCGTCCACGTGCCCGTCACCGAGAAAGACGTCAAGAAGCGTTACCGATACGTCCTCGGGCCCTACAACAACACGCTGTTCGAGGAGGCGCTGCTCCTCTACTTCGACGCGATGGTCTACTCGATCCTCGAACGCGAGGGCATCCCGCAGGCGGTCCTGGACCAGCGCCACACGAACCTGGAGTAGACCGGTCCCTCGGCCGCCCGGCCTTCTGATCCGCCAGCCATGCCATGAACGTCCGTTTCGCCATCGTCGGCGCGGGGAAGGTGGGAACGGCGCTCGCCAGGCTGCTGGCCGGCGCCGGATACGAGTTCATCGGGGCGGCGAGCCGCACTCTCAAGTCGGCCCGCGCAGCGTGCGAGTTCGTAGGGGCCGGGAGCCCAACTGCTCACGCAGCTGGCCTGGTGCGCAGTGCCGAGCTCATTTTCATTACCACGCCCGATGACGCAATCGGATCCGTGTGCGATGAGCTGGCGAGGGCCGGTGCCTTCAGACCCGGCAGCGTCGTGGCCCATTGCAGCGGCGCCCTCCCCTCCTCGGTTCTGGAGCGGTCGCGCGCAGCCGGTGCCCACCTCGGCAGCCTGCATCCCCTGCAGAGCTTCGCGACGGTCGAGCAGGCAGTCGCCATCCTGCCGGGCTCCTATTGCTGCATCGAGGGTGAGCCCCAGGCCGTGGAGATGCTGCACGAGGTGGCGGATGCCCTCCACATGCACGTCATGACCATCCCCACCGAGATGAAGGCCCTGTACCATGCCGCCGGCTGCATGGCGTCGAACTACTTCGTGGCGCTCGAGAATGCGGTGCTGGAGATGAACGAGGCAGCCGGCATCGCGCGGGAGGAGGCACTCCGCGCCATCCTCCCCCTGCTGAAGGGCACGGTCGCGAACATGGAGCAGGTGGGCATCCCCCGGTGCCTTACCGGCCCGATCGCGCGGGGCGACGTGGAGACGGTGCGCCGCCATCTGGATGCAATCGAGGGGGCCGCACCGGAACTGTTGCCCCTTTACCGCGTTCTCGGCCGCGAAACCGTGAAGGTCGCGCTGTCGAAGGGGACGCTGCGACGGGAGGACGCGACCCGCCTGATGGACCTGCTCGGCGGGCCTTGAGCATTCCCCCGCCCCGCCATACGATAGGATCAGTGCCTCAACTGCGGGGCGACCCGCATTTCGAGAACCTGAGGAGAAGCCCTATGGGAAGCGCGCTTTCGGCCGTTGTCGCCTTTGTCATTCTCGTCGGCCTCGTCGGCACCATGTTCCTGGCGGCCAGTTCCGGCTCAGCGGAAGTTCCCGAGCCCGAAGGCAGCCGCCTCGCGGTCGTCTGGACGAGTGGCGATCCCGAGGTCGCCCATCGCATGTGCCTGATGTACGCGCACGCCGCCAGGAAAGCGGGGTGGTTCGATCACGTGCTCCTGGTGGTCTGGGGCCCGTCTGCCCGGCTGCTCGTGGCGGACAAGGACCTGAAGGCCAAGGTCGAGGCCATGATGGCCGACGGCGTCCAGGTGCAGGCCTGCATCGCCTGCGCGGACATGTACGGAGTCAGCGACGATCTGCGCGCCCTCGGCATCGAGGTGAAAGGCATGGGCAAGCCGCTCACCGACATGCTCCAGAGCGATTGGAAGGTCATCACGTTCTGACTCCGGTGGCCCGCAACGCCTACGAGAAAGGCCCGGCAGGAGATTCGCGCCCTGCCGGGCCTCTCGCTTTCGGTTGGGGTGAGCAGAGGGACTCGAACCCTCAACCCCCAGAGCTAATGTCGCCAGCCAGGCTCATCACGCAGTCACAATGCAACCTGTGGGCAGCGCTGCGCCTTCCGTGTCCCGTTAGGCGCGCTACGGACGCTGGCCGGTGGCAGTCTCGGGTAGCTCAGGGCGATCCAAGGGGAGCTTGCCCTCCGACGCCCTGCGGTCCCCAAGTCTGTCGACGACCACCACGCTTTCCGCAGCATTGCTGTGCAGTTGGGGGTCGCTCGCTTGCGGAACGCCTTCCTGACAGGTACGAGCCCCTTGGAGGCAGCGCGGCAAGTCGTGTCTGCGACAACCGGAACAGCGACAAGGGCACTCTGTGTCAGGAGGCCGAGGACGTGCAAGACCAACAGGGGATCTCATCCGCGAAGCACGGGTACACTGGCGCGCCCCAGACTGAGAGACAGAAGCGGCATCGTCGGACGTTGTCGTGGAACAGCTCCCCGTGCGGCATACGGGGACGTCAGACGAGAAGTCCAACCAATGTAGCGTTGATCTGCTGTTTCACGATAGCCGCCTGTTCGGGCACCAGCAATTCGGCGTTCGCGATCGCGAACACCACGTAGTCCAGCACTGCGACGACCTTGGGGCTGTCGGCGTGCTCCACGAGCTCGCGCCAAAATGGATGCTCTCGGTTGTAAGTCACGACAATATCTCGACCACGTTGGCTCACCTGATAGAACGGACCCTCGTCGCCATGATCCGCTTCCTCGAAGACGACCTTGAGCCCCGAGATCGTCTTGAGGCTGGTCAGATGCGGAGTGCGCTGGCGGCTCCCGCCGGAGCGAGGGTGCGTGCCCTGCCTCCCTCGGGGTAGTCGCTTCTCAACCAGCGCTTTGGGCTTAGGAATAAGCGTACCGCGTCGAGTTATGTTGGCCTCGGCGACGGAATGGTCTATCTGGCCCCTACTCGTATTGGCACGCGCACGCCCGTGCCGACCCGACTCCCTTATGAGCCCCTGCGTCGCCTGCCGCAGTTTGTCCAGGAAGCTTTGGGAAGGAGTTACCGACGTCTTCTTCACGTCCGTGTGGAAAATCGCGTCAAGGGACCCGTCGATGCACAGCTCGGCACGGAAGTGAGAGAAGTCGGGGTGCTTTCGATAGAAGTCGAACGTCACGGCCTCGATGATCTCGCGGTTGTTCCGCACAATGTAGAAGCCCGAGTTCTGCGGGATGATTCCGTGGGCCTTATTACCTGCCAGGCCGAAGTCGGGGAGGTCAACTACCCTAAGGAAGGCCTTGCCCGCTCCGTTGGCCTCGATCTCGGCTTCCAGGACAAGCCGCGTCTCAGGGTGACTAAGCATGAGCGGATCGACCGGGCTGGCTGGCGTGCCGTTGACCCTAATCGTGAGGCTCGCTTTCAGGAACTTCCGGAAGACCTGACTGGCCCGCTTGCGCAAAGTGTTGGCGAAGGTAGTCGTGTTGCGATTGCTGATGCGGTCAGTGTTGGACAGCGTCACTCGCGCGCCATGCTCAGTTGCCATGCCTGCCGCCTGTTCCTCAGTCGCTGGCCCGACGACCTTCAAGAACCGGTTCTCCTCAGCAATCTGCTCAAGGTCGAACGCCCCGAATAGCGCGGGACCACCAGGCTCCTTCGTCAGGACCTCTACCCTCTGAGAAAGGCCGATCGAAGCCGTCACGAGACCCATCCCGAACTTCCCGAGTTGCCCCATTTCTCGCGGGATGTCCGAGCCAAGGCGCAACGCTTCAGCTAGAGTCTCTTCGTCCATCCCGTGACCGTTATCCTCGACCGAGATGACGATGTCGCCCTTGCGCTCCGCCACGTTGACCTCAACTTCGGTGGCAAGGGCATCGACCGAGTTATCGATTAGATCCAGGAGGGAGGCATAGCTGTCGTAACCCAGCTCTCGCAACGCCTCCATCGTGCGCGCGGCGTTTGGCGGGTTGTCGACGGCCTCCTGCAAGAAGGGAGCACGTACGCGGGAGGGAAGGGATGATGGTGCCATGAGACACCCCCTTTCTGCCCTCGATAGGCGAACCTACCAAAGGCAACTATGGTGACGATACGCATCCAACCGCACGGTCGAATGCAACAAACATTATAGCCGAACCACGTCGCTTCGTCAAGCGGAACAGGCATGCTGGACCGCAGCACAGGTGCCGCTCGTTTGCCGAGTCCCTCCGTGGACGGTCTCTCCGCAAGATTGCCTGTGGGCCCCGGCCTCACGCTTAGGGCTTGGCCACCACACTCCCCTCAGGCCCAGCCCATCGCTCGGTGAGTGACGCACCATCGAGGAGCGCTGACCGGTCGTGACATGCTCTTGGCCATGCTTTCACTTTGCCCCGTCTGCTGCTCCATTGAGGGCCGCTCGCGTGTCGTGCAAGAAAGGCCCGGCAGGGCGCGAACGCTCTGCCGGGCCTCTGGCCCATCGGTTGGGGTGAGCAGAGGGACTCGAACCCTCAACCCCCAGAGCCACAGTCTGGTGCTCTGACCAGTTGAGCTATGCTCACCACGGCTCACCCATATCCTAGCAAGCATGGCCCCACGCTTCAAGCTTTCGCGGGCGACAACGCCGCGGGCCTGCGCGCTGGGCGAGAGCCGCTGCCAACGGGCGTCACTCTCGGCTGCCACGCCGGGCCAGGTAAATGCCCACCAGCACCAGCACGCCCGCCCCGGCCTGGAGAGGTCCCAGCGTCTCATCGAGGATGAGCCACGCGAAGACGGCTGCCGCCAACGGTTGGATCAGCAGGCTCACGGAGGAGAAGCTGGCCGGCAAGTGCGCCAGCGCGTAGGCGATCAGCCCCTGCCCCCCGACCTGGCATATCACGGCCAGGCCCAGCAGCACGAGCCAACCACGCGCCGTCGCGGGAGCCAGTGCCTCCCCGGAAGCCAGCGCCACCACCAGCAGAACGGCGCAGGCTACCGGGATGCTCCACACCATAACCACCGGCGTCGAGAAACGGGCCCGCACCCTCTTCACGGACAGGATGTAGGCGCCGTAGAACACAGCGGTCAGCAGGCCCAGCCCGTCGCCGCGCACGTTCTGGGCGCCCAGCTCGAAGCTGGATCCCACGACGCCGGCCGCGCCGGCCAGCGCGCAGATGAGTCCCGCGACAAACACCCAGCGAAGGCGCTCGCCCATCCAGAGCCAAGCCACGAGCGAAACCAGGATGGGCGCGCAGTTGGCAAAGAGGGTTGCGTTGGCCACCGTCGTCAGCTCGATCGACCAGTGCCAGACAGCCAGGTCGCAGGCAAAGAAAAGCCCCGGGATCATCAGCGCCACAGCGTTCCCGCGGGAGAACCGGCGCGGGGCAGGGGCCGGACGGGGCCGCCCTTCCACGCCGAGCCATAACCAGAACAGCGGCAGCGCCAGGGCAAGCCGCCAGAAGGCCGTCGCGCTCAGGCCCAGGCCCTCCTCCCGGAGCCGCACGAAGATGGCGGCCATGCCGATGGCCAGCGCCCCCGCCACCAGCGCCCAGATGGCGCGGCGCGCGTGCCCGCCCGCATGATCCCCGCTCTTGGCTTCTTCTTGCGTCATCGGGCCTCTACCGCAGAGGGACGAGCCGACCATCGTAGCGCCGGGGGCCGCACCGGCTCAACCGACGAAGGATCGGCAACGTACAGCGGCGGCGGTTGTGCGGCGCAGCCGAGCAGAAGTAGAATGAAGTCTCGTCCGTTCTCGACCCCTTTTCCTTGCCGGTCCCCCGTTCAGACCAGTGCGCGAGCTGGATTTCGACATCATCGTTGTAGGAGCCGGGCACGCCGGGTGCGAGGCGGCGCTGGCCGCTGCCCGGATGGGCGCGCGCTCAGCGTGCCTGCGTTCTGGCACCGGCCCCACCGGTCCTCGGTGCGGCCGGCGGGAGAGCGACGCCGGCGCGTGCAGTTCCTGAAGTTCTTCATCGAGGAGCTGGAATGGGGGCCGGGCGTGGAGGCCGAGTTCTTCCTGGATGAGGTGATGCTGCGCGACTCGCGCACGGGTCGGTCCAAGGTCATCGGCGAGGCCGAGGGCGAGGAGCCCGGGTGGGGCCCGACCGGCCTGGCAGCCGTCTCTGATGAGCGGGCACATGGGGGCGGGCGTCCGGGACGGCGCCACTACCGCCCTCGCGTCGCTCGCCACATGATTCTGCGGCGGGATGGCCCTGTGCGCAGACTTCCCCACGCCGACTGCCAGCAGGTGAACGTCCCGAACCGAAGCCGGAACCATCTTGTCGTTGACCTGTTCATCGCCATCGTGGGGCGGCTCTTGAAGTCACTTGCACCGCTCGAATATATCGTCGAGAGCCCGCTGCCCTTCTCTCCCAAGCCTGTCCGCACCGTCCCCAAACATCAGACCGTAAGCGGTTCCCATTGGGTCCTCCTCCAACTCCTTCTGGAGTTCGTCAAGTTCGGGACTGCCGGTGGAATAGGTTGGCCCCAGCGACTCAACGTACTCGCGCATAAGGGAATTGAGCTTCCGGATTCTGCCCTTGTCTATGTCGTAAACGGGCAGATTCCTGAGCGCAGCGGCACCCAAGCCGTACTTGACGTTCGCGGGCGATGTCGACGAACGCCCAGCATCTGATTCAGTTAAGGTGTACAGCGCCGCGTAGCGAGCCATTTCGGTGTCCTCACTTGTTGGCCTACGTTTCACGACCTCGTGCAGAACGCTCCTAGTACCATCTGCGTACCCAGGTGACTCGAGCAACCGCGTTAGCGCCAGGAAAGCGGCGGAGCGCGCCTCTGGAGAGCCGGAGAGATAGGGCGAGTGATCACCGTGCGACAGAACCTCCAGAGCACCGGACTGAACCAAGGGATCCTCTTCATGGCTCAGACGAACGAGCTCAACCGTGAAATCTGAATAGCTGATCGGGCTATTGGCAGGGCTATCGAAAAGGAAGGGCCAGAATCGGTCGTAGACGAATTGGCGGTCCTCGTCCCTTCGGAACCGTGACGTTTCAGCCAGAATCTGCCCAATATCGGCCAAGTCGGCTTTCCGCGCCCTTCTCCAGAGGGCATTACGTCTCAACTTCTGCGGAGCGTCGTGTAGCTCTCCCCACATGTGCCCAAACAGGAAGCGGGACTTGATCCCGGGTTCAAAGAAGGAGTACGCAAACCATGCAACGTGTGTAACAACCACCACAAGCGCAAACGCACCCGACGTTGCGAGACCTGCTTTCTTCATCATGGACCTGAATCTGCCATCCCCCCCCTGGCACTTCCTGGCATGCGCAGCAAGGTTCCGCCTGTGGCACTTCCTGGCATGCACAGCAAGGTTCCGCCTCTTGATACGCGTCCCACACGACGGACAGTCCGTCCATTCATCATCACCAGATGAGTTCAGATGTGCCATCGACGTCTCCCTTCATCTTGCTCGCTCGCGTGCCACAGTCGGGCATCTCAGCGCGGTTTCAACTGCTGCTGTGAACGAACGCTTGCGGTCATCTGCTGCGACGGCGAGCGCTTCGCTGTCTGGAGGACCCTTCGCCCAATGAGGATGCCGCTCAAGTGTGTTCGCCTGCACGGCTTCGGCTTGCGGCCGTTCCCGATCAATGCCTTCAGCTTCTATTCACCGACCTGTAGAATCGTCTCCTCTTCGGGGCCGAGAATCGCTCCTCTCACGGGGCTGATCCTGACGAACGCTTTCCGTTTGGCTGCGATGTACCTACTTCCATCATCGGACCAGCTACCGGGAGACCGCGTATGCGCACGCACCTCTTACGGCCTGTCAACGCCGTCTACTCTGAATGTCATACTCATGAACACGCGGCCCGAGTCTGCGAGTTGTCTCAAGCGTTTTGCAGTCTCTATGGACATTTTGGCCCAGGAAATCACGAACCTTCCCTCGTCATGTCTGAGTTGCGCACCGTTGGCAAGCTTCCGGCCGAGGCAATACCACTCCCATTCTGTCCCCGCCTTCCTGGGGCATCCCAACAAGAGGAGGCACGAGCAAACGAACAGCGCCACCGCAAGGGACACGAAAGGGTCGATTCTACTCTCCAGAGCGTTACTTCTCATTCTCCGAGGTCTCCACCCATCTTTCCCATATGGAAGTGTTGGTCGGCCATCCGAGGCGACAGACCGGAATGTACCCTGGCGCTCGAATACTGTCAAGCCCAGAAACGGCGTCTTGATGCCCGTTACCACGTGTTCCCGGGGATTGGCCGGGGCCGGAAGGCTGTCACCGCAGACACGCCCTACTGGTTCTGAGACAGACCACCTGTGCTGAAGGCCGTGGCGGAGGCCTACTCGGGATGCTGGGCGTCTCCGCGGTCCCGTGGGCGCTGGGGCAAGCTAGCGAATCCGACCCAGGATCGCCGCAGACAGCTCCCGCGCCACGGCCACTTCCGCGACGTGGAAGATCGCGTACGCGGAGTTAGCCCAAGATGGCCCCATGCAGGGGACCCGGGGCATTATGACACATCCAGCCACGTCAGCAGTTCCGCGGGCACAGATCCCTTCACCATGTCGCCGATGAGCCGTGTGCAAGCAACTGACGCGGTCGGGGAGGTGGCAAGCAGTACCACGCGGTCGAATCCGCCCCGCTACTACCAGTTCCTGGACCGCCGATTCCGCCAGCGCAGCATCTGCGGCGCCCGCGGCTGCGTCCGCGCCTGCATGGACCACCTGGAGAAGACGGGTCGCGTCGAGAGGCAGTACGCCACTTCCATGATCGAAGGGAAGCAGTGGGCGATCGAAGATCCGGCGTGATCGGCCCCCCGCGCTCCCGGCGTGTTTGTGCGACGCAGTTGCCGAGAGGTAAAATGAGGCCTCGCCGTCGCTCCGTCCTATTGCCTTGCCTATCCGTCTGCATCTGAGGCAAATGCGCAAGTTGGATTTCGACATCGTCGTCGTGGGAGCCGGGCACGCCGGGTGCGAGGCAGCGCTGGCCGCCGCCCGGATGGGCGCGCGGACGGTCCTGCTCACCATGAACCTGGACAGCATCGCCCGGATGAGCTGCAACCCGGCCATCGGCGGCCTGGCCAAGGGACAGCTCGTGCGCGAGATCGACGCCCTGGGCGGCGAAATGGGCAGGGTGATCGATGCCACGGGCATTCAGTTCCGCATGATCAACACGGGCAAGGGGCCGGCCATGCACTCGCCCCGCGCCCAGGCGGACAAGAATGCCTACCACCTGGAGATGAAGCGACGCCTGGAGGCGCAGGGAAACCTGCTGCTCCGCCAGGGCATGGCCACGTCGCTCCTGATCGAGAGCGGCCGGATACGGGGTGTTCGCACGCGCGCCGGAGACGAGTACGGGGCGGACTGCGTCATCCTGACGACGGGCACGTTCCTCAACGGCGTCCTCCACTTCGGCCCGTCCGTCAGGCCGGGCGGCAGAATGGGAGAGCCGTCCGCGGAGGGGCTTTCCGACAGCCTGCGGGAGGCCGGGCTCGAGGTGGGCCGCCTCAAGACCGACACCCCGCCCCGGGTCAACGGCCGCACAGTAGACTACAGGGGGCTCGAACCCCAGCACGGCGACCCCGACCCACGCCCGTTCAGCTTCTCAACCGACCGCATCACGCAGGATCAGGTGCCCTGCCACATGACGCGCACCAACCCGCGCACGCACGAGATCATCCTGGCCGGGCTTGACCGCGCGCCGCTGTACGACGGCCAGATCAAGGCCGGGCTCGGACCACGTTACTGCCCCTCCATCGAGATCAAGGTCCTGCGATTCCCGGATAAGGAGCATCACCTGCTCTTCCTCGAACCCGAAGGGCGCGATACGCTCGAGGTGTACTGCAACGGCCTGTTCACCAGCCTGCCGCGTGACGTGCAGGAAGACATGATCCACAGCATCGAGGGCCTGGAGCGTGCGCAGATCATGCGCTACGGCTACGCCGTGGAATACGACTGGGTCCCGTCCACCCAACTCCGGCCGAGCCTGGAGACGAAGCGCGTCGAGGGCCTCTTTCACGCGGGCCAGATAAACGGGACGAGCGGCTACGAGGAAGCCGCCGCTCAGGGGATCATGGCCGGCGTCAACGCCGCGCGGAAGCTCCAGGGCAAGGAGCCTCTGGTGCTCGGCAGAGACGAGGCCTACATCGCAGTGCTCATCGACGACCTGGTCACCAAGGGCACCGAGGAGCCCTACCGCATGTTCACGTCACTCGCGGAATACCGGCTGCTCTTGCGCCAGGACAACGCGGACCGACGCCTGATGAAACACGGGCGGGAGAACGGCCTCATCCCCGACAAGCTCTGGCGGCACTTGCAGGAGAAGGAGCAGAAGATCGCGGCCGTCCTGCGCCACCTGGAACGGACGCGCCGAGACGGGCTGACGCTCGCCCGGCTCCTCCGGCGGCCGGGGGTGACTCTGAAGCAACTTGCGGAAGCCGACCCGGAGCTGGCTGAGCTGGCCGCCGACCCGGAAGTCCGCGAACAGGTCGAGATCGAGACGAAGTACGAGGGCTACCTCAAGCGGCAGCGGGAGCAGATAGAGAAGTTCCGCCGCAACGAGGACAAGCGCATCCCGTGCTGGATCGACTACAAAGCCATCCCCGAACTGCGCACGGAGGCCCGCGAGAAGCTGAGCGCCATACGGCCACTCTCGCTCGGGCAGGCCTCGCGCATCAGCGGCATCTCCCCCGCTGACGTCGCCATGCTGATGGTCTACGTCGAGGGCCGGCGGCGGGCCGAGCCGGCGGGGGAATCCTGCGGTTCACCGGCATGCGGGGACTGAACAATGCGCTTTGAACCGGGCAAATTGGATCCACGGCTGCTCGCCGATCTCCTGGACTCAAACGTGATCGAGGACGAGCGCGTCGTCATCCGGCCGGCGGTCGGGCGGGATGTCTGCGCCATCCGCATGGACGGGACCTACCTGGTCGCCAAGACCGATCCCATCACGTTCGCCACGGACCGCATCGGCCACTACGTCGTGCACGTGAACGCCAACGACATCGCCACCGCGGGCGCCCGCCCGAAGTGGTTCCTGCTCACCGCCCTTCTGCCAGAGAAGGGAACCGACGAGGCCCTGGTGCGCCGCATCTGGGACGAAGTGCAGCGCGCCCTCGACGAGATCGGCTGCGAGCTCTGCGGCGGCCACACGGAGGTCACCGTCGGCCTGGACCGGCCCATCCTGGTCGGCCAGATGCTGGGCGAGGTGGACGTGGACAAGCTGGTCGACAAGGCAAGCGTCCGCCCTGGCGACCGCATCCTGCTGACGAAGGGCGTGCCGATCGAGGGGACCGCGATCATGGCCCGCGAGCGCGGGGAGCAGCTCAGCGGCGCATTCGCGGAGGAGGTGATCGGGCGCGCACGGCGGTTCCTGGACGAGCCGGGCATCAGCGTCCTGCCGGAGGCCGTGGCCGCCTGTGCGGCCGGAGAGGTGCACGCCATGCACGATCCGACGGAGGGCGGCGTCGCCACGGGGCTCTGGGAGCTGGCCGAGGCGGCAGGCTGCGGCATGATGGTCCAACAGGACCGCATCCCCATCGTGGAGCCGGGCGGCGCCTTCTGCCGTCACTTCGGACTCGACCCGCTGGGGACGATCTCGAGCGGCTCCCTACTGATCTGCGCCCCGCCCGGGGAGGCGGGGAAGATCGCCGCTGCAATCGAGGGAATCGGCAGGCAGTGTGCCGACATCGGGGAGCTCCGGCCCCGCAGCGAAGGTGCAATGATGATGCGCGAAGGCAAGCCCATGCCCATGCCCGTCTTCGCGCGGGATGAGATCGCCAGGCTCTTCGAGTGACCGCCACGCGCCGGTTGCGGTTTCCAAGGGGCGCGAAGTATCATAAGCCCACGGATGGATCTGCCCTTTGCGTATGTCCTATCCCCGGATGGAACCATTGCCATGAAGGAAAGAACTGCGCGGATCGTTGGCGCAAGGCTGTGCCTGCTCCTGGCGCTCGTGTGCCTGGCAAATAGCTGCGACGGGAAACCGGAAGAGAGGGCCGCACAGCCCGCCGCCGAAGAAAGCGAATGGCAACGGAAGTACGAAGACCTGGTAAACGAGAACGAAGTGGTGTACCGTCAGCTCAACGTCCTGAAGGCGGAGAACGAGGAGTTACGGACGGAGCGCGAGCGCCTGAGGGAGCAACTCAAGGACCTGGACCAACTGGCCACGCTGAGGGCGCGCCTTGCCGAACAGACCCAGCTCGCCCAGCAGCTCGAGCGCGAGGTGGCGCGGCTGCGTGAAGGCGAAGAGGCGCGGCCGGAGCCCAAACCCGTCGAACCGTCGGAGAATCTGGCACTGGCGGTGCAGAGGGGGCGACAACGCCTCGAAGAGCTGGGCGCCGTGCTCCTCGATCGCCGGCAGTACGGCACCGCGCACGCCGTCATCCTGAGCGCGCTCCAACTGGGGTCCGAGACGCCGCGCACGTTCTTCCAGCTTGGTGTCTGCCAGGCCGCCGACGGCAGATTCGACCAGGCGGCGGACCGCTATGAACAGGCCCTGCAAGCCCTCCAGAAACAGCCGGACAGGGACGACGACCTCCTGAGGAACTGCCTGATCAACTACGCGGCTGCCCGACTACAGCTCGGCCAGCCGCAGGAAGCAATGCCGCTCTGCCTGAGGGCCATCGAGCTGGACGAGACGTTCGCCCCCGCGTACTTCAACCTCGGCCTGGCCTACGCCGACCTGCCCGACCGGCGCCAGGAAGCCGTGGAAGCCTTCCGCAAGCACATCATCCACGGGGGGGCCAGAAGCGTGTCCGCACGGGAGCTGATTGCCGAACTGCAGGCTGAGCCCGCCGCCGAAGTCCAGCCCGAGCCATAGCCTGCACGTGCGCGGCGGGCGACGCCTGAGGCTTGACAGCGAGCCGTCACGAGGCGTATAATCCTGGATGTCATGGAACAGGTGTCGACCAAGCTCGCCCACAGCCTCGCACTACGCTGGCTAGCTCTTCCCTGGCTCTGGCCAGGGCGTTGAGGCGGGCGGGGTCTGTACCCTGCGCTTGAGTCGGACAGTTTCAGCCCTGCGCCTCAACCGGTCGCGGGGCTTTTTCTTTTGGGTCACACTGCAGCGCTCTGGTGGGCGCCTCGACGTGAGGCGCGCCCGGACCAGGACGCAGAGGAACGGCAAAATGGAAACGAACAAGGACAAGATCATCATCTTCGACACGACGCTCAGAGACGGCGAACAGGCGCCGGGGTGCTCCATGACGCTGGACGAAAAGATGCGCGTGGCAGATCAGCTTGAGCGCCTGAACGTGGACGTGATCGAGGCGGGATTCCCCATCTCCTCTCCCGGGGACTTCGAGAGCGTGCGCGAGGTCAGCCGGACCGTCAGCAAGCCGATCGTGGCCGGCTTGGCCCGCTGCGTGGAAGCCGACATCGACAGTGCCGGCGAGGCCCTCAAAGATGCCCGGAAGGGCCGCATCCACGTCTTCCTGGCTACCAGCAGGATCCACCGCGAGCACAAACTCAAGATGGACCGCGCCAAGATCATCGAGCTGGCCGTCCGGGGCGTCAAGAGGGCCCGCCAGTACCAGGACGACGTCGAGTTCAGCCCGGAAGACGCGTCGCGCACCGAGCCCGACTTCCTGCGCGAGGTGGTCGAGGCGGCCATCGACGCCGGCGCAACCACGGTGAACATACCGGACACGGTCGGCTACGCCGTGCCCTTCCAGTTCGCCGAACTGATCGAGATGCTCCTGGCGGAGGTGGGCAACATCGGCCGGGCCGTCATCAGCGTGCACTGCCACGACGACCTGGGCATGGCCGTGGCAAACTCGCTGGCCGCAGTCAAGGCCGGCGCGCGCCAGGTCGAGTGCACCGTCAACGGACTGGGCGAGCGGGCGGGCAACTGCTCGCTCGAGGAGGTAGTGATGGCCATCGCCACGCGCACGGACTTCTTTGGTGTCGAGACCGGCGTCAATACCCGCCAGATCATGAACGCCAGCCGGCTGGTCAGCACTGTGACCGGCGTCTCCGTGCCGCCCAACAAGGCCGTCGTCGGCCGCAACGCCTTCGCACACGAGGCCGGAATCCACCAAGACGGCGTCCTGAAAAAGAAGAGCACGTATGAGATAATGCGGCCCGAGGACGTCGGCCTGGAAAGCGGGCACATCGTGCTGGGCAAGCACAGCGGCCGCCACGCCTTCTGCAAGCGCCTGGAAGAACTCGCCATACATCTGGACGACGAGCAGATCGAGCACGCCTTCCAGGAGTTCAAGCGCCTGGCCGACAAGAAGAAGGAGATCTACGACGAGGACATCGAGGCGCTGGTCCGCGAGGAGACCGAGCAGGTGCCGGAGATATTCCGGCTGATCAGCTTCCACACGACCAGCGGCATCAACGTGACGCCGACGGCGACCATGTCCGTCGAGGTGAACGGCGAGGAAGTGAGGACGGACGCATCCATCGGCGACGGGCCGATTGACGCCGTCTACCGCGCGGTGGATCGCATAACGGGCCTCCGTTGCGAACTGCGCGATTACGGCATCCGCGCCATTACCAGCGGCAAAGACGCCATGGGCGAAGTGACGCTGGAGATAGCGGCCAACGGCGTCACAGAAAGAGGACGGGCGGCGAGGACGGACATCATCGAGGCGAGCGCCGTGGCTTACCTGAGTGCTGTCAACCGCCTCGTCAAACGGATCCGGAACGGCCAACCGGCCCCGCAGCGGCCGCGCGGCATGTGATGCGCCCCCCGGACACCTGGAGCGGGAAACCGGGCCGTGCTCAAAGCGACGGCACTTCCGGCGGCGCCTCAGCGGAGGCCGGGAGAGGGCCCAGGAGTTGACGGCGTTCCTTGAGCCGCATCACTCCGGTGAGGGCGGCCATGACGGTGCTGAGCACCAGGACGACGGCACCCACGATGGCGATGACGTAGGCCAGCGTATGCTGGCTGTAGGTGAGGAACTCGACCACGCTGGCGCCCGGCTGCTCGGTGAGGATCTCCGCGACGCAGCGGTCGATATTCATCAGGTAAAGCAAAGGGAAAACGAGTGCAACGGTTCCTGTGATCATGCCGACGATGTAGGCAGTCATGGGCCCCTCCCGAACAGAGCAAAGGCGATTGCAGCAGAGCGAGTGCGCTCTGGGGATTGATTTTACGCAGGCACGAAAACGGAACGCAAGGGAATTCCCTATTTGCCCCATGGGGTGTGGCCCGCCCTGGCAAGACTGAGGGGATACATATGGAGCCTCAGTACCATCCGACCTTCGAGCAGTTCCGAGACCTGTTCGGCCGCGGCAACGTGGTGCCCGTCTACCGGCAGTTGATGGCCGACACGCTGACGCCGGTGCTGGCCTTCCAGAAGATCGCGTCCGGCCCGTACGCCTTCCTGTTGGAGAGCGCAAGCGGGCCGGAGAAGATCGGTCGCTATTGCTTCCTGGGCAGCTCGCCCTTCGCCCTATTCAAGAGCGCGGGCAACCGGGTGGAGGTTCAGGAGGACGGCGCGGCCAGGACCTGGCAGACGCAGAACCCGCTCGAAGACTTCCGCCAGTATCTGGACAAGTTCAGCTTCGCCGCGCTGGAAGGTCTGCCCCGGCTCTCGTGCGGCGCCGTCGGCTACATGAGCTACGACGTCGTCCGCTTCGTGGAGCACCTGCCCGACTGCCCGGAGGACGATCGCGGCCTGCCCGACATCTTCTACATGTTCTACGACGAGATACTGATCTTCGACCACCTGAACAAGACGGTCAAGGTCGTGTGCAGTCAGCGCACCGACGGCACGTCGCCCGAGCAGGCATACCGGCAGGCGACCGAGAGAATTGACCGCGTCATCGAGGAGTTGCGGCGGCCGCTCACAACCGTCACCGACGACATCGAACCCGTCGGCGAGATCACGCAGGCCTACGAGTCGAATTTCGAACGCCACGACTACCTGGCCGCAGTCGAGAAGGCAAAGGAATACGTCCGCGCCGGCGACATATTCCAGGTCGTTCCATCCCAGCGGCTCAAGACCGAGACGAACGCCGCCCCGTTCGACATCTACCGTGCGCTCAGGGTCGTCAACCCCTCCCCCTACATGTTCTTCCTCAAGCTGGACGACCTGCACCTGATCGGCTCTTCTCCCGAGGTGATGGTCCAGGTCGAGAACCGCCGCGTCACCGTCCGACCCATTGCCGGCACGCGGCCGAGAGGGGCGACCGAGGAGGAGGACGAACGCCTCGAAGCGGAGCTGCTGGCCGACCCCAAAGAGCGCGCCGAGCACATCATGCTGGTCGACCTGGGCCGCAACGACGTGGGTCGCGTGAGCAAGTACAACACGGTGGCTCTCCACGAGATCATGGTGATCGAGAAGTACTCCCACGTGATGCACATCGTCTCCGAGGTCGGGGGCGACCTGCGGGACGAAATGACGGCCCTGGACGCCTTGAAAGCCTGCCTGCCCGCCGGCACGCTCAGCGGAGCCCCCAAGGTCCGTGCCATGCAGATCATCGACGAACTGGAGCCCACCAAGCGCGGCCCCTACGGGGGCGCCGTCGGCTACTTCGACTTCAGCGGCAACATGGACACCTGCATCACCATCCGCACCATCGTGCTCTCAGGCAAGACCGCCTACGTCCAGGCCGGCGGCGGCGTGGTGGCGGACTCGGTGCCCGAGACGGAGTACGAGGAGACGCTCAACAAGGCCAGAGCGCTGCTGAGAGCCATTCAGGTGGCGGAGTTGATCGGGCGCTGAGCCGGCCCGTCAGAGCAGCAGGTGGGTCTTCTCGTCCGACAGGAAAAGCTGCCGGCCCGATGCGTCTTCGAGGATCAGTTCGCCCGAGCTCCGGATTCCCACCACCGTCCCGCTCACCTCGAGCCCCCCGACGCGCGCGTTGACCTGCTCACCCAGCAGGCAACTGCGCAGGCGCCATCGGGCCAGTATCCGCTCCCCCTGCTCCATCGCGAGTCGGCGGTACCACACGTCCAACTCCTGGAGGAGGGCGCGGCACACGTTGCTGCGATCGAGCTCGCGTCCGCGCTCGAGCCTCATCGAGGTGGGTTTGGGCCTGGCGTCCGGGGGCAGTTGGTCTTCGGTCTGGTTGACGTTCAGTCCTATCCCGAGGATGTGCGCGGGCGCGGCGTCGCCCCGGGCGACCCGTTCGGCCAGCAGACCGCCGAACTTCCTAATGCGCAGCTCCCCGGCGCACCTGGTGGTCACCACGAGATCGTTGGGCCACTTGATCAAGGCCGGCACGCCGAACGCGCGCGCCGTTTCAGCGGCCGCGACGGCGCCCATCAGGACGATCAGCTTCTGCTCATTTGCCGGCAGGCCCATGGTCAGGGCCGCGCTCATCAGGATGCCGAGCCCGGGAGGGCATTCCCAGGCGCCCTCGCGACCCCGGCCCGCAGCCTGGTGCTCGGTCAGAACCACGTAGCCGTCCGGGCCCCCTGCCAGCAGTCTCTCCCGCCCCACGTCCATGGTGGAAGGCACGCTGTCGAGCACTTCGCCCTCCGCCCCGATGACGGCCGGGCTCTTGCTGCCGCCGAATACCCTGTCTGCGTCAAGTGGCTTCAATGCATGACCCGCTGCTGAATCAACCGAGCCAGGCGGCCTTCAAAGCGATCCCCGCCCACGCCACCAGCGCGGCGTACACGGCGGCCGCAAGGTCATCCGCCATCACGCCCCACGCCCCCGGCAGCCTCTCCAGCGTGCAAACGGGGAAGGGCTTCGCGATGTCAAAGAATCGGAACGCGACGAACCCCAGCAGGGCCGTCCGCACCGGGGAACCGGCCGGCAGCAAGAGGAAGTACGTGAGCCACTGCCCGGCAAGCTCGTCCAGGACGAAATGCCGGGGGTCCGGCTCACCATAGGCCGCACAGGCCCTGCGACACACGGCGAGCCCGGCGCAGAGCGCGACCACGCTCAGCGCCGCCACGACCGCCACGCACTGCGCGGGAGGCAACCACCTGCAGGCCAGCACGTAGACTCCCCCCGCCGCCGCCGACGCCCACGTGCCGGGCGCCGCGGGCAGATGGCCAAGGCCGAACGCCGAAGCGGCCGCTCTCGTGAGCCAGTCGCTATCCTTCATCGCCTTCCTTTGTGACCAGGCGTGCCACGCAGTCATAGCCCAGAGAGCCGACGATCTCAACGTCGGCGAATTCGCCCGGCGCGGCGCCCGCCCCTTCCAGGTAGATCAGAGGGTCGACGTCGGGCGCCTCGCGCCGGCTTCGCGCGGGCTGCAGGTCGCCCTCAAGCGGGCCTGCTTCCTCGACCAGCGCCGTGGTCCTCTCCCCCGCCCTGGCGGCGGCGAGCTCGAACGCGATCTCCTGCTGAGCAGCCATGAGCCGGTCGCGCCGTTCCTCGCGCACCTTCTCCGGCAGCCGTTCGGCCAGTCGGGCGGCCGGCGTTCCTTCCTCCTCAGAGTAGGCGAAGCAACCGACCCGGTCAAAACGCATCGCCCGGACGAACTGAAGCAGCGTCTCGAACTCCTGCTCCGTCTCGCCCGGGAATCCGGTCATGAACGTCGTCCGCAGCGTGATCCCCGGCACGGCCTCCCGCAAGCGCGCCATCACGGCTTCGATCTGGGCGCGGGTCACCTTCCGTCCCATCCGGGCAAGGATGCGGTCGCTGATATGCTGCAGGGGCACGTCCAGGTAAGGGCAGAGCTTCGGCTCGGCCGCCAACACCTCGACCAGTTCCTCGTAGACGTGGGCCGGATGGACGTAGAGCAAGCGGATCCACTCCAGCCCGTCCACCCGGCACAGCTCGCGCAGCAACCGGTGAAGGCACCGCCCGCGTCCCAGGTCGACGCCGTAGTTCGCCGTATCCTGCGCGATGACGTTCAGTTCCCTGACGCCTTGCTCGGCCAGAAAGCGCGCTTCTGCGATCAGCTCGTCCGGCGGCCGGCTCCGCAGGGGTCCGCGGATCGTGGGGATGGCGCAGTAGGTGCAGCGATTGTCGCAACCGTGGCTGATGCGCAGGTAGCTCCAGGCCGCAGGCGTGAGCCGCCGGCTGCGAAGCATGAAGTGAGACGCCAGCGGCCCGACCGGACGTCCGAGCGCCCTCAGGGCCAGGCGCGCCACGCCCTCGGGATCGATGCCGATGAAGGCGTCGACCTCAGGAAGCAACTCGGCCAGCTCGTCCCCGTAACGCTGGGACAGGCATCCCGCCACGATCAACGTGTCCGGCCCCTCACCCTCGTCCTGGCCCGCCACGTCGAGGATCGCGTCGATTGACTCCTGCTTGGCCGCCTCGATGAACCCGCAGGTATTCACGATGGCGACGGCGGCGCCCTTCAGCTCGTGCGTGACCTCCACCCCGTTGGCCGCCAGCACGGAAGCGATGTGCTCGGAGTCCACCAGGTTGCTGGCGCAACCAAGCGTGAGTAGGGCCACCCGGGGGCGTGGCAAGTTGGATTCGGCCATAGACAGCGCAACGCGGGGGATCAGGTTTGGGCGCGGGCCTTTTCCCATTGCTCGAGCGTCATGGTCACGTCGCGGGCCTGGCTGCCGCGATACGAACCGACGATGCCCGCTGCCGCCATCATATCAACGAGCCGCGCCGCACGCGAGTAACCGATGCTGAGCCGACGCTGCAGCAGCGAGACCGACCCCCGCCGCGACTCCAGCACGACACGCACGGCATCCTCGTAAAGGTCGTCGGAGCTGCTGGCGGAACCCTCTCGGGCGTGGTACTCGCGCAGGTCCGGCCGGAACCGCGGCAGGCCCTGCGACTCCACGAATTGCACGATCCGCTGCATCTCCTCCTCGGACAAGTAAGAGCCCTGCGCGCGGATGAGCCGGGACGTGCCCGGCGGCAGCAGCAGCATGTCCCCCCTGCCGAGCAGCAGATCGGCGCCGTTTCGGTCCAGGATCGTGCGGGAGTCGACTTTGGACGCCACCTGGAAGGCGATGCGCGCCGGCAGGTTCGACTTGATCAGGCCCGTGATGACGTCCACCGACGGCCTCTGCGTCGCGCAGATGAGGTGAATGCCCACGGCCCGCGCCTTCTGCGAGAGGCGTATCACGCTGCTTTCCACTTCCTTGGCGGCCACCATCATCAGCTCGCCGAACTCGTCCACGATGATCACGATGTGCGGCATGTGGAAAGGCACGTCGGCCAGGTCGGCGTCCCCCTCGGGGTCGAGCCTTTTGACGATCTCCTCCTCGCCCAGTTCGTTGTAGCTGCTCAGGTCGCGCACGCCGACCTGGGACAGGAGGGCGTAACGTTCGTCCATCTTCTTGCACGCCCATTTGAGCACCGACGCGGCCTTCTTCATGTCGCTCAGAACGGGGCAGATCAGATGGGGGAGCTGGTGGTACTGGGTGAACTCGACGGACTTCGGATCGATCAGCAGGAGCTGGACCTCTTCCGGCTTGCGCACCATGAGGATGCTGCAAATCATGGCGTTTATGGCGACCGACTTGCCCGAGCCGGTGGCGCCGGCCACCAGCAGATGGGGGCAGGTGGCCAGGTCGAGCACCAGCGGGTTGCCCGCCGTGTCCTTGCCCAGAAACAGGGGGATCGCCAGCTTGCCCGCCCTCTTGCCGAGCTCTTCCATCAGCTCGCGAATGCCGACCACGTCACGCTCCGTGTTGGGCACCTCGATGCCGACCGTGTTCTTGCCCGGCAGCGGGGCGACGATGCGCACGTTGGGCGCCTTCAATGCAATGGCCAGGTCGTCGGCCAGCGACTCGACTTTCGAGACCTTCGTCCCGGGCGACAGCGACAGCTCGTACATCGTGATTACGGGGCCGCGCCTGATCCCCACCACCTGGGCTTCGACTTTGAATTCGGCCAGCGTGCGGGCCAGCACCCGCCCTTTGTCCCTTATCTCCGATTCGTCCTCGCCGCCGGACGTGAAGACACCATCCTCGAGCAGGCCGATCGGCGGCAGACGGTATTCGCCGTCGGACGCCACGTTCTCGAACAGATCTAGGTCCACTTCCTCGTCGTCGACGGCCGGGGCCTTTGTGTATCCGGTCACAACCGCCGGCTCCGGCGGTTCGGCGAACCCTTCCGCCTCTTCTTCCTCTTCTTCCTGGGCAGGCTGCTCTTCTTCGGGCACCGTGGCCGCCGGCTCGGCGAGCGCCGAGACGGGCTCCGGCTGCACGTCCGCCGGCCCGGCCGCCGCGCCCACCGGGATCGGTTCCTCGCCCGATGCACGGCGCACGCAGCGCAACGGCAGGGACGCCGCCGACCTCAGACATGCCAGCGCTGCCGCGAAGGCGACCGCGAGCTCCGCCCCCGCCAGCAGGAACGCCCCGACCGAGACGGAAAGCAGCAAGAGGATGACGGAACCGGTCGCGCCCACCCCGCGGTACAGAATGCCCGCCAGCAAGATGCCGAGCACGCCTCCCGCAGCGCCCGGGCCCGCGCGGTAGAGGCCCGCCGTGCTGTCCGGTGATGCATGGGCCATCGCCAGTCCGAGCAGCACGCTCACCATGACGAGGGCCAGGCCCGTCAGCCGCATCGCCAGGCCAGAAACCTGCACGCCGAGGAGCAGCACCAGGCCGGCGACGACCACGGCGACGGTCACCGCATAGGCCGCCCAGCCGAACAGCGCCAGAGCGTAGGCGGAGGCATACGCGCCCACCACCCCGCACGCGTTGCCGCCCGTGCCCCCGGCGCGCACGTCGGGGAAAGGACCCTCGCACGGGTCATGCGTGATCAGGCTGATCAGCAGAAACGCACCCACGGCGACCAGAACCAGCCCAACGACGAATCTGCCGGCTTTGCGTGGTTCCATCTCAGATGCCCTGAAAACACACGATCACCGCTCTCGTCAATCATTGTAGGTAAACCGCGAAGGCCAAAGCAAAGGATGCAGCGGGCGGGTGGCCCTGGCCTGCCGGAGGGCACCTCAGCTTCTTCGCGAAGCCTAAGTCAGTTGCAGAGAAGCGCTTGGCGCTTGACACCTCCGATCCTTCATGGTAAGAAAGGAGGATTCCCCGTCCTGCCGGGGGGCGGCAATCCACCATGCAAAACCTGAGGTCACAATGGCGGAAATCCAGGTCAAAGAAGTCGAGCCGATGACGGTCATGAGCCTGCCCTTCACGGGCAGCTACGATCAAACGCAGGAGAAGATGGCTGAGTTGATGGGGTGGCTGCTGCGCGTAGGGCACCCCTACAGCGAGTTGCCGATGGCACTCTATTACGATGATCCCGCCAAAGTGCCCGAGGAGGAGCTGCGTGCCGAGGTCTGCCTGCCCATCGAGGAGGCCTGCGAGCCGGCCGAGGAGATCGAGCGCAAAGCATTGCCCGGCGTCACGGTAGCCTTCGCCATGCACGAGGGGCCCTACAGCGGCATACCCGCCACGTACGAGGAGATCTTCGCCTGGATAGCCGAGAACGGCTACCGTGCCGTCGAGGGGGCGCCGACACGGGAAGTCTTCCACAAGGTCCCGGGGCAGGCGGAAAGCCCCGAGGAGGTTCTGACCGAGGTGCAGGTGCAGGTGGAGCAGGCCTGACCGCCCGGTCGTCGTGGACGTGGACGGGTGCATCGAGCCCCGGTTCAGCGAGATGGGTGCCCCTGCACCGTAGCGTTTCCCTCTGCTGCTTGCCGGGCGCGGCGCGCCGCGCCCCTGCTTCCCCCCCGAGCGCGGCGTCTCCGGATTGCTGGGCCGGGCCTCACCCCTTGGCAGGCTTGAGCGCGCCGGAGGCCACCATCTCCTCCAGGGGATTGTCCTCGATCTCCAGAGGCAGCTCGACCAACCCGCGCCGGCGCGATGACTCCCAGCAGGCGAAGATGATCTCGGTCGACTGGAGCGCGTTGGCGGCGCAGAGCTCGGAGTCCGTGCCCTCCTCCAGGGCGTGCACGACGTCGGCAATGGCACGCTCGTTGTACCCCGGCCCGTGGCAGTGCTCGCCCTCGCAGTCGATGGCCTCCCAGGAGGTATCCCCCGCGCGCTTGATGCGCAGCATGGGCAGGCCCTCCCCCACGGGCTGTATCTCGATGACGCCTTCCGCGCCGATCAGGCGGTTGTAGGCCCCCACGACGTCCTCGCCGAGCCCCGTGGCAGTATGTCCGTAGACGCCGTTTGCGTACTTCCACAGGGCAAAGGCGGCGTCCTCATTGTGCGCGCCGAAGATGCGGCGCTCGGTGCGGTAGTCGATCTGCGCGATGGCCCATTCGCACGGGGTCTGGTCGTTGAAGTAGCACGCCATATCGAAGTTGTGCGAGCCGTAGTCATAGAGGTTGCCGAAGCCGGACTCGACCCTGAGCAGCCGCCCGATCTCGCCCGCGTCGAGCAGGGCCTTGGCTTTGCGGAAGGGCTTGCCGAAGCGGCGCTGGTGCTGGAAGGTGAGCTTCGTCCCCTTGTCCGCGCAGACGGCGGCCATGCGCTTCGAGTCGCCCCAGGTCAGGGCCATCGGCTTCTCGCAGTGGACGCCCTTGACCCCGGCCTCCGCGCAGTCGACCGTCATCTGCGCGTGCAGGTGGGGCCAGACGCAGATGCTGACGATGTCGGGCTCCTCCCTGTCCAGCATCTCGTGGTAATCGGTGTAGGTTCGCGGAACGTCGAAGTGTTCGGCGAACGCCTGCGCGCTCTCCTCAACGATGTCGGCGCAGGCCACCATCTCGCACTTCTCGCCCAGGCCCTGATAGCCGGACGCGTGCTCGTAGGCCATCCCGTAGCCCGTCCGGTGGGG
>Ga0114922_10000869_pt1 | contig 28984 bp, 29 predicted proteins | sample AartaG_FD_100975 | JGI IMG/M metagenome (GOLD analysis project Ga0114922, IMG submission 100975) | Deep subsurface microbial communities from Aarhus Bay to uncover new lineages of life (NeLLi) - Aarhus_00045 metaG | ecosystem: Environmental > Aquatic > Marine > Oceanic > Sediment | place... | reverse complement strand
CCGTCGGGCTGGCTGATCGATCGCTACAGCTTGAAAAAGGTCATCCTGACGGGCACCCTGCTTCTGCTCCTGTCGGCGGTGTGCTACGCCCTGGCGCCGGACTGGCGCTTATTGTACGCAGGAATCGTGCTCCTCTACATGGGGGTGCGCGTCACCTGCATCTCCTGCACGGTAATCGGAGCTAGGGAACTTATCAACGAAGAGCGAGCCACCGCGAGGGGTTTATGCCGCACACTCTCCGCCGTGATCACTGTGAGCGCCCCTCTTCTGGCTGCCTGGCTGGTAGCGCTGTCAGGGGGGATCAATGTAGGTGGGATACGCCCGCTTTACTGCATCCAGATTGCAGTATTTGGCAGCATAGTGGCGCTTCTGATTCTGTTCCTACAGGATCCAGCGAAGCAGAAGAGCAGGGAGCGAATACTCCGCTTTTTTGATTTTGCCGAAATCTTTCGGGGGAGGCCGGGCCTGATCCGGGTTTTGGCTATGCTGGCCCTGATGGACATACCCTGGTCCATGGTACAACCCTACATGCCCCTCTTTGCCCATCAGTTCAAGGGTGCTGAAGAGATCCAACTGGCCGGCATGGCTGTTACGGTCAGCATCGCACCGCTGCTGTTTGCCCTTCCTCTGGGCAGAATGGCAGACCGCTACGGGCGTAAGAAGCTGCTGTTCCTGATCGCTCCTGTGAGCTACCTCTCCAGTTTCTTGCTGATTTGGGCCACCGGACCGATGATGCTGTTCCTTGCCGGGTTGTGTTTCGGGTTCAACAGTATCGCCACCGCCCTGGCCGCTGCCATGGCCTCAGAAATCGTTCCAAAGGAAAAGATGGGACGGTGGATCGGCCTGATCGGCCTAGTCCGGGGTCTGGTCAGTATACCCGCACCGTTGATCGGTGGCTTGATCTGGAAGCATTTCGGTCCCCAGGTCGTGTTTATTTTTGCTGTGTTTTTGGACGCGGCGGTGCGCCTGCCCCTGCTGGCTTCGGTCCGCGAGACTCTTCACCTCAGCTCGGAGCAAGAAACAGCATAAAACGGGCGGTCTCTGCGGGTTCAATTATATCACCCCTGCTCAGGACCGCCTGCAGGAGGTGCTGCTGATTGGGCATACCCTGGGCGTCCCCAATGTTCAGGGTATGCAGATCAGCCGATAGTCCTTGATCGAGAAATAGCGTACCACGGTATCCAGCCAGCTCCGGCGAACGACCACAAACAGTTCCCGTTCCCGCGATATCCGGTCCACGACGTACGACACCGAAGCCGAAAGCCCGTTGCCTGCGGTTTCCAGAGGCCCGACTTCGTCGACGATTAGACCCGCCGTGCCTGTGGAAAACGCCTCAAGAACCCAGCTGTTGGCCGCTTCCTTGCCGCTGCCAGAGACGGAGAAAGGCCCCACCCGCTCCTGCGGGTCCCATCCTTCCGGCTCCCGGTTTTTTCGACGGGTAAAAGCGACCTGCTGCCCCCTGCCGATCCGAAAGGCGTCGTAACCCACACACTCACCGTTCCGAAAAACCTTTTTCAGAAGAATGCCCTCCCGCTTCCTGCCGTTGCGCCCGAGAAGAATCCGTTCGCAGTAGGTGGTTTTCCCCGAATCGATCGCTCCGGTGATGATGAACAGCGGCATAGGACCCTCACCTGTGAAGCGGCAGGCGGCGCCCAACCCGTCGCCCGGATTCGTGGGCTGCCGTTGGTGGATTTCGGCCCCGAGAGGAGGGATCGAAGGCGCGGGCGGAAGCCGCGTTCACGACCTGGTCGGCCTGCAGCAGCGTGCTCGAGATCAGGCTGATGAGAAACAGTCCCACGGCGTACAGGGGCCTTCGCCTGAATCCCCCGCGCAGTCGAATCGTTATAAATATGGCTTCGACAGTTTCAGTCAGGGTGCTCAGCATGTTCTGGGCGATCCCGAGGGCGAAACCCAGACCCTTGAATCCGTACGTTTCGAACCGGCGCATGATCCGGGACACGGTAAGCCCGGAAACGAGGAGCTGAACGGACAGAATGAGGGCCAGGGCGCGCAGCGACATTTCCAGGCCCAGCTTTAGATCCTCGGGCGACACGGTGAACACCGGCGGCTTAATCTTCCCCAGCAAGATGACCGCAACCAGCAAAGGGGAGACGATTAGCAGCCAAAAGCGAAGCTTGGCGAGCAGGCGACGGGTCGGCGGATCGAACAAAACGGCGATGCCGAGCAGCAACCCGGCGACACCAAGCAGGTGCCAGCCGGAAACCAGCATGACCGCTGCAGTTGACAGAACAAATAACGTCAACCGGAGCCAGCCGGCCAGCCTATTGAGGCTCACGCTGGACCCTCCTTCGGATTCTATCCCCCAGAGTCCAGGCCGCTAAGCCGCACAGGGCGCCGCAGAGTAGCCGGATGACCAGAAGAACGATCAGAACCACCAGGAGTTTCTGTTCATCCAGACCGAACACGCCGTCGGCTTCGCCTGCCATCCTGACGGCGATCTCCGCTATCCCTTTTCCGTACAGCAGGCCCATCATCATGAAGCGGTGAAAAAAGTTCCAGCTTAGCGCGAGCATCCCGGCCAGGATGCAGCCCGAGCGGGTGCTTTCTGTCCTGAACAGCAGGCCGGCCTCCATGAGAAGGCTTTCCGCCATGATTGCGATCATGGGTCCGATCTTGACCGTTCCAGGGCCGATCGCTTTGAGAATTGCCGCGATCAGACCGATCAACAGTATACTGCCCCGCCTGGGTACAAAACGCCGTCCGGTCAAGGCGACCGAGCAGCCGATACTCGTCATGATGAGCCCGACCAGGAAGGTATTGGCCAGGGGCGGGAAGACGAGGTGGAGCGCCGAGCCCAGAGTCATCTCGACGGCTCCCCAAAGGCTGCCGAATAGGCCTATGTACACCCACATGCGGATCTGCGTCGCCTGCTTCATGCTCTATCCCGCTCCCTGCGAGCTCTGTGCGAGCAGCTGTATCGAGCTTCCGTCCTTACCCCCGTTCGGACCGCTATAGGCGTATACCCGCCATCCGTGACAATCCGCCCGTCCTTCAGGTACACGATCCGGTCGGCGAACTCGAGCACCAACCTCTCGTCGTGCGTGATCACCAGGACGGACTTCCCTTGCCTCGTCAGGGCGGCAAGATAGCCCATGACCGTGCTTAAATGGATCCAATCCTGTCCGACCGTCGGCTCGTCGAGGACGATGAGCTGCGGGTCGGCAGACAAGACCGCCGCCAGCGCTGCCCGCTGCTGCTCGCCGATGCTCAAGCAGTGTGGGCGCCGCTCAGCCAGGCTTTTCAGATCGGTCACCTGCAAGGAACGCTCGACCAGCGGGCCCGCCTTCAGCCTGAAATTCCGGGGCGCAAAGGCGACCTCTTCTTCGACCGTGTCCAGCAGTAGCTGGGAGAGCACGTTGTGATGGAGAAAGCCCAGCCGTCTGCCGAGTGGAAGTCCTTTCAAGCGGGGGTCCCACCTCACCTTTCCCTTGCGAGGTCGCAACAGCCCTGCTAAAACGCGGGCCACGGTGCTTTTTCCAGCGCCGTTCTCCCCGACCAGGGCTGTCAGCTCACCGGGATGGAACGCCAGCTCCACCCCCCGCAAACACAGCGTCTTGCCGTAACCGGCCTCGATTCCCTCCATCGTCACCACGGGCGGCTCCCTGTGTTCGCGGCTTATGGTTTGTCGCCGGAGAAAGCCGTGGAACTTGCTATTGGGATTGCCCGTGGGAATAGACAAGCCCAGTCGATCAAGACGCCGACGGGTATCGGGCTCGTGAGGAGTCGAATCGACCACCATTCGCCCGGACTCCAGGACCATGACCCGACTGACCCAGGGATAGAAGGCGCTGAGCCGGTGTTCAATGATTAGAATCGTGATGCCCTGTTCGTTGTTGAGCCTCCTGAGGGCTGCGACCACTTTTTCAACTCCCCTGCTGTCCAGATTGGCCGTAGGCTCATCGAGTATCAACAGCTTTGGTTTTAGACTGAGGATCGAGGCGATCGCCAGACGCTGCTTCTCCCCCGTGGAGAGGCCTCGGGTCAAGCGCCCCCGAAGATGGCAGATGTCAACGCTCTCGAGGGCGTAGGCGATTCGACTCTGAATCTCCCCTTCCGGCAGTCCGATGTTCCTGGGAGCAAAGCCGATTTCCTCTTCGACGGTCGTATGGAACAGCTGTGTAGACGGATTCTGAAAAACCACTCCCGTCTGGGCGGTGATCTCGTGTAGGGGGTGTTCGACCGTGTCCATTCCGTTGACGATCACCCGTCCGCTGAACTGTGCTTCCTGTACATGGGGAATCAGTCCGCCGAGTGCCAGGGCGAGAGTGCTTTTGCCGCAGCCTGTCGGTCCGGTGATGAGGACGACCTCTGTTTCCCGCACGGTAAACGACAGCTCCCTAAGGGCGGCCCGATCGGAGTAGCTCACCATCAACGAGCGCACCTCGATCACGGCCGGCGGGCTGCAGCTCGTTTCAAGGTGGTGCGGGTGTTCCCTTACACCGAAGCTCTGGATCATATTCTCGTCTCGTTCGGGCTCTGTGACCGACTTGAGCGGACGCAGCTCGCACAGCGACCGTACACCAGAAGCTGTTTGCCCTTGACCTCTATGTCGGCAGGCACCTCAACATATGGAAGCTTTTGATCAGACAGGCAGATCATCCGCCCGCAGCTCAAGCAAAGAAAGTGAGGGTGGTTGCCCGGGCAACCCCTGTGTTCAGGGTCGTGAGCACAGAACCGCCACACACCGTCCAATCCCTGAACGGCGTGCACAAGGCCCGCGTCGGTCAACGTGTTCAGAGTGCGGTAGAGGGTCACCCGGTTATAGTTTCCCATCCGGTTGAGGATCTCCTGGTGGGAAAGGGGAAGCCCCCTGTGCAGGAGATAAGCGAACACATCCCTCCGTACGGAGGTCGTACGAATCCCTGCCTCCTTCAGGAGCTTCCGGGTTCTGTCAGGCTTACAACGCTTTTTGTCACAGCCGTATTCGTTTGCCATATCCCAACCCGTGACCGGAACTGTAGCATGACCGACAAATAGATGCAACTGTGTTGCATCTATTTGTTGCGGGGAAAAGCGCTTGGTAAAAATGGTGGGCTGTTGAGAAATCCAGATAGTCTGGAACTCCGCGGGCGCAAGTTTCGGCGGGCTAACGACAAATTGGTTCGAACGGCGCATACTTGACATATGAGAATATTCTCATTAACCTGAAGAGTGTTTTTGTCAAGTACGCCATGTCCAGGATTATATTAGTAGCTGCAATTTTCGGAATTTCCATACTCACCGCTGCCGTCGGCCGGGGGGGCGGCAACTTTTATGTTCCGGTACTCGTGGCCACAGGAATCCCGGTGCACCAGGCTGCGACCGTTGCTCAGCTACTGCTTTTTGGCACGGCGGCCAGCGCGCTTCTGGTCTTCGGTGTCCGCAGGACCGTGGACTGGAAGCTGGCCCTGGTCATCGATCCTGCCACGGACCTAATGGCCCTGGTCGGAGGCTACTTCGCTCATCGCTTCAGCGGAGGAACCTTGAAAATTGCCCTGGCGGCTCTCCTGGCAGCAGCCGGGGTCCTGATGTTTTTTTCTGTAAAAGGTGTTACCCATGAGCGGAGACACGGGATCGGCTGGTGGCACAGAAGCTTCGCGCAGTATAGCTACACCGTGAACCTCTGGATCACGATTCCCGCAACAGCCCTTATAGGTTTTATCTCGGGGATGGTGGGGATCTCCGGCGGTTCGTTCAAGATCCCGCTGATGGTACTCGTCTGCGGCGTGCCGATGCGTATTGCGGTTGGGACCTCCTCTGCCATGGTTGCGGCCACAGCCCTGGCGGGTTTCGTCGGACATGCCGCAGGAGGTGATGTCGTTTCGACCGGGTCGATGTTTTTGCTGGCTGCAGTCGCAGTCGTCGGCGGGCTTCTAGGCGGTGTTGTCTCGCTGAAAACAAAGCCCGAACGTTTGAAAACACTCTTTGCCGTTTCGACGCTTATGGCGTCGGCTTTTATGGTTTTCAACGTGTGGACTACCCATTAAAGCAAACCCGGTGCGGCACAACCAACTGATTCAAAAGGTTTGCATGGAAAAAACAATCGGCCTGGTCGTCAACCCGGTGGCCGGCGCCCGGATCGGCTACCTGATAGCGGGGCAGGCGTTCCTGGATGCCTTCTCCATCTCCGCCACCTTCCTACCACAGCCAAGCCTGCAGGCGGCCACGGAGGCGTTGCTGCATTCTGGCTACATGTGGTAGGATGTTCAGAGCATCATACATGAACGGGAAAGGCTCTGCCGGGAGCTGGAAATTCTCGGAGCCGTCGTATTCAAAAGCAGCACCAATTTCCTACTCGTCAGGTCGCAGACACCGAGCCTGGCCGACGAACTACGGGATCGGGGAGTTTATGACTGGAGTGCCTGGTGATTCGAACCGCGGGAAAGAGATGCCGGTGAGGGAGTTCCTCCCGAGGGCGCGGGTCGACTGGTCCCTGGTGCACGGACTGCTCGAGCAAGACTTGATCGTCGATACGGAGTACGAGGGGCAGACGTACCTCATCCGAAAATTCCCGAAAAGTGAAGTTCACACATGAGACCGCCGGTACCGCGGACTGCGGCTATCCACGATCTTTCGGGATTCGGCAGAGCCTCCCTCACCGTGATCATCCCGATTCTCTCGACAATGGGGATTCAGGTCTGCCCGTTGCCGACGGCTGTGCTGTCGACTCACACCGGCGGATTCGAGAATTACCGCCTGACCGATTTGAGTGACCATATGAGAGAAACGATCCGGCACTGGCGGGATCTGAAATTACGATTCGATGCGGTCTACAGTGGTTTTCTCGGTTCCTCAGAACAGATAGACATTGTCCTGGAGTTTATCGACATCTTTTCCCGTGAGGAGCAGTTGGTGCTGATCGATCCGGTGATGGGGGACAACGGTGCACCCTACGCTCCCGTCACACCGGAACTGATCCGGGGCATGGGACGGCTGGTCAAAAAAGCGCGGGTAATCACTCCCAACTTCACCGAGGTATGTTCTCTTCTCGGCCGGGAGTATACAGAAAAGATCGAGCCTGGAGAGCTGAAAGAGTGGTTGATCCGGTTGTCGGATCTCGGTCCTGCCATTGTCATCGCCACCAGTGTACCCCTTGGACGTTCCGAGCGTACCTCCGCGGTGGTCGCCTACAATCGGGAGGACGGGCGCTTTTGGAAAGTGGATTGTACTTTCATCCCGGCTTACTACCCCGGGACGGGGGATGCCTTTGCCAGCGTTGTTCTTGGCAGCCTGCTTCAGGGCGACAGCCTTCCCATAGCGCTTGACAGGTCTGTACAGTTTGCGACCTTGGCGATCAAGGCGAGTTTCGGCTATGACCTGCCCCGCCGAGAGGGGGTTTTACTGGAGAGAGTCTTGAGCAATCTGAAAGCTCCGCTTACCTCCATGACCTACGAGGACTGGTAGGGGAGAATGTATAACGGGCCTTGAAAAATACAGCAGGGGAGGGAACATGAAAACATCCGAGGCACTCAGCGACGGTGGAACCTCTGTCGGGCTAAATGCAGCGGAAAGAGAAAACAGTAAGAACAACCTGGATCCCCACGAACAGGCGGCGGATCACCTGTTTATAATGAACCCGGTGCCTGGGCAGCGATACGTGCACTTGCGGGCTGCCAGGATTCGAAACGCCGCCTTTCGCAGAGACGCGGTGCCGGTTCCCCTGATGCCGGACTTTTTTGAAGATCTTAAAAACGAGGCAGTGGCCTCGCGACGGATCCTCATTCCTAGGGTGAGCAGTATATGAATGTGGAGGAGTTTGATCGCCTGATAGAGGAGCTGCAACAGCAAATCGGCGAGCAGGAGCGCGCACTCTATTCGACCGAGGTTATCGAGCATGCGCATAACCCGGAAAATCTCGAGCGTATGGAACGGGCGCAAGCCTCTGCCGTTGTACGGGGCTGGTGCGGTGATACGATGGAGTTCTACCTTCGGTTTGGAAAACGGGGACAAATCCAGGAAGCCACGTTTATGACCGATGGCTGCGGGCCCACAGTGGCCTGCGGCAGTATGCTGACCTCCCTGGTAAAAGGTCTGTCGCCGGATAAGGCCCTACTGATCTCGGCGCAGGATTTGATCTCTGCCCTAAAAGGGTTGCCCGAGGAGAGTGTTCACTGTGCCGAGCTGGCGGTGAATACGCTGCGGACCGCCATTTCCAACTGGAAAAGCAGAGATTGTCGGTGAAGTGCTTGGAAGCGCACTCGCTCCTACGGAGATGGAATTCTTATTCATCCAATGCCGGTTGAGAAATATCGGGATTGTGGGGAGTGATCCGTTTACGGAAGTTGTAAATACATCCCGAAGCAAAGTGCCCGTCGTGAAGGAGCTCCCCTTCCATCTGTGTTTCGAGCATAAAACCGAGGATTCGCAGCTGGTTCTTGATCCCATCGATCTCCTGTGAAGACATATGTCGGGGAAAGATCGACACAATTCCATCTCTGATAACCATGGCCGCCACGGATCCCAGTACGTTCTTCCTCTGCTCAGGGGTGAAATAGTAGCCGTGGATCACATCGTAGAGAAGCACTGCGTTTAGACCGCTATCTCCAAGGGTGCTTTTCAATTCATCGATGGAGTGTATAGGGACAACATTTGTCAGACCCCGGGATGAGGCTTCCCGAACCAGCTCGGCCAGGGCGTATCTGTTTTTTTCAAGAGCATAGACAGCGCCCGTCTTTCCAACGACCTTGGCCGCCGGGATCGCGTAGGCCCCCTTGCCGCAGCCGAAGTCTAGAACATGATAACCGGGCTGGATTCCCACCTCTACCAATAAGCGCTCTCCCTCTTTTTCAAACCAGCGCTGAATATCCTCGCTCATCTAGGTACAGAAATAACTTTACAGAATGAGGTTCAAAGCAGATCCGGTTACAAACACGGCGAGGATCATGATGCCCATAGATTTAAGTCCGTCTTTGAGACCGAGTTCCCGGAACAGTACCACGAAGGTGGCGATACAGGGAAAAAACATCGCCAGCAGTACGCTTCCGATGACCAGCTGTTTCCCGGTCAGCGCGAGGGGGGCGAACATCCCCAAAGCCACGTCTTTTCTCAGGATTCCCACGAGCAGAGGAACCACGGACTCCGACGGCATTCCCCACAGTCTGGTGATGACCGGTTCGGCAAACCCGGCCAGATAGGTAAACACGTTGAGTTGATAGAGGACATTCACCGCCAGAATTGCTCCGATGATGACCGGCAGGGCTTCCCGGGCAAAGCCGGAGATCCGCATCCACATCTTGACGACCAGCGCCCGGGCCGTGGGCAGCCGATAGGGGGGTATCTCTACCAGAAGTTCCGGCCGAAAGCCCTTGGACGTGAACCTCAGGACCAGGCTGATCAGCAGCCAAACCACGAAGAGGGTCCCGTACACCAGCAGCACCGGTCCCAAGCCTCGGCTGCCTACAAGTCCTATAATCATGGCCTGAAGCGCGGCACAGGGAACGGCGATGGATATCAGGGTCGCCGTGATAAAACGCTGGCGTTTGCCCTCCAGGATGCGGGTGGCCATGATCCCCGGCACGTTACAGCCCAATCCGAGAAGGGTTGGGATGATCGCGTAGCCGTGCAGCCCGATCCGGTGCATGAAGCTGTCGAGGAACACGGCCAGTCTGGGGAGGTAGCCGCTGTCCTCTAGGAGGGACAGGACGAAATAGAAGCTGATGAGGTAGGGCAGCACCACCCCGATGGGTATGAAGATTCCCGAAGTGAGGATTCCGAAGGACTGCGTGAAATCGATCTGCCCGTCCACCAATGTGCCGATCAGAAGTCTGTGCAGGAAGCTTCCGGGACCCAAGACTCTGGAGAGCTGTGTCAGCTGTGGTTGGAGAGCCTTCTCGAAGAGCAGCTCGGTTCCAAAGGGAAGTTCCACCCAGGGTTGACCGACAATACCGATTCCTCCGCTGATCAAGAACTCTCCGATCAGGCGGATCAGGGAAAAAGAGAAAGTAATGACTATTAGAGCGAACACGCTGCCCCACAGAGGATGGATGCTGATTTCTTCCAGCCTGTCTGCGAAGGTGTGGTGATGATGCTCGAGGGTCTGTACCTTCTGCACCAGATCGCCGACCCGCCGCCATATCCGATCCCTATCCAGATGGATGTGTTCGGTAGAGGTGGATTTACGCATATCCGAGGGCATGTGCTTTATATGGGGATGATGACCGGGATGGCCCGATTCGTTCGTCATCTTTTGTCGTGCCAGCGGCAGGCTCAGGCAGGCGTCGATCAGTTTTCTCACACCCTCGCCGCTGCGGGCTACGATAGGCACAACCGGCACCTCCAATTCCGCGGAGAGCTTCTCCGCGTCGATACCGATTCCTTTGTGTCGAGCCTCGTCGCTCATATTGAGTGCGATCAGGAGGGGTTTCTTCTGAGCGATGAGCTCCAGGGTCAGGGGGAGGTGACGTTCCAGGTGGGTGGAATCCACCACATTGATGATCCGTTGGGCATCGTCGATCAGGTCCACCGTCACCCTGGCCGCTTGGTCCAAAGGTTCCAGAGAGTACGTTCCCGGTGCATCCACGACAGTGAAGTTCGCACCCCCGCTGCGCATCTTACCCATAGCGTAGGATACGGTCGTACCGGGATAGTTAGAGGCGATCGTGCGCACCCCTGTCAGACGCGAGAACAGGACGCTCTTTCCCACATTGGGCTGGCCGACGAGGAGGATATCGCTAGCCAGGTGCTTCCTCGAACCTCGCTCAGTTTTTTTGAGCGTTTCCGTTGTCATCATCGGTGCTGCTGCCTAACCAGGATTCTTCTGGCCATTCCCCGACCGATCGCGATCTGGGTTCTTTTCACCATCACGACCACCGGTCCTCCCCAGGCCAGGGCGGAGAGTTTGCGGACCACCCGCCCCTCGACCAGCCCCATGTTCCGCAGTCGAACCTGCATTCCCCGACCGCCCTGTACCGCGGCGATCGTTGCCTCCTCTCCCAATTTGAGCTCAGTCAGTGGCTTTTCTATTCCTGTCATTTTTCCCTTTCAAATCGTTCAGGCAACGGCTGATGCAGCGTTCGCAGTTTTCAACGGACTCAGGTCGATCGCAGAAATATCCTGTTTCCTCGATCCAGCGGATGTCGAGGCGGGGGCAGATCTGGATGAAATCTACGAACTCGGCCAGGCGGTCCAATATCGTCTCGGAGACGGCGTGCTCCATCCTGCAGGCGCTGTCCTCCGCCTTGGCAGCTTCCACACCCAGAACTTTCACGAAGAAATCCCGCAGGACGACGTGGCGGTGATCGATATTGGCGGCGACTTTTTCCCCCTCAGGAGTCAGGGTAGCGAAGTCGTACGGTGCATAGTTGATGAGTTTCCGTTCGGCGAGTGAATGGAGCGCACCGGTAACGGAGGAACGATTCACTCCCAATCGCTTCGAGATATCCTTCGCCCGGGCTGCTTTCTTTTCCCGAACGATGTTATAGATCGCCTCCAGATAATCTTCCAAGCTTGCACTGAGGGTCTTGGCGCTCTTCATTGGTTTCTCAATATAGTATAACACAAAATTTCGGAATGCCAAACATTTTACGCCATGTCGAATCGAATTTTATCTCAAATTGCAATATCTGCCGGGTGTTTTTCGTCTGAGAAGTTGAGATGACACGAGTGTTTCGGGTTACAGGCAGGCTGGAGCAGCAGCAGGTCCTCTGGCTGGTCAATCGAAGCGGAGAACCAGGAAGCTACGCACTCGACGAACTGTTCACCGAGGAGGAAGTTGCCGGGTTTGAGAAGCTCCTGGAGAGCCGGAATCTGGAGTACCGGATCGAGGAAATCCTGCGATCGTTGCACCCGGAAGAACTCCCATCCTGGGATCTGATCGGCAGAGTGTTCGAGCTTGAAGACCAGGGTGCGGATCAGCTGCCTTTCCGGGTGGTTGGTTGTATGGAGGCGTGAAGAGTAGCCGGTACGGTGGAACTTTTCGCAAGATTCGTTAATGTCAGGTGATTCTGTAGAGAAAAAGTTTGAGTTCATCGTCACAGCGCACAAGGGGTAGTCCTGAAAAAGTGAAGGTGTTGGACACGATCCGAGTGCCGGGGCGAAGTTCTTTGCGCAGCTTGTCCTTCAAGCGATCATTGGTATTCTGGAGGAGGTAGGAGAAGACAACGTCCGCCTCTGACAGGTCAATCTCGAATAAGTTACCCCGGATAATCCGCACGCGCTTGCGCAGTCCGAGCAAGGCAACCGCTGATAGGCTCCAAAGGTAACGGAAAACATCCATTTCGACTCCGACGGCCCTGGCGTCGAATCGACGTGCCGCCGCGATAAGCACTCTTCCATCCCCTGAGCCCAAATCGTACACGATCTCTCCCGGTTTGACCTCGGACATTGTGAGCATCGTGTAGATAACCTCGCGGGATGTCGGCACCCAGGGGGCTCCATGGGTATTGGTCCATATCAAGGACATCAGAAACACCATGATCAGGAAAAACAGTATAGAAATAACGATGCCCATAGGATACCCGCAGTCTCTCACAAGCGGACAGAAATGGGAAGTACGCTGGAGTTCGGGAAAACAGACTGTTGAACAGGGTTGCCGAAGGTGGGCAAAGGGATTACAAAGAACGCAGAACGGCCATCAGGGATCACGGAGAAGGAAAACAATGAAACAGTACTTAGAGCTGATGCGCACCGTTCTGGAAAAAGGAACGGACAGGAGCGACCGAACGGGTGTGGGAACCCGCAGTATCTTCGGGTACCAGATGCGCTTCGACCTTCGGGAAGGTTTTCCCTGCCTGACCACGAAAAAGCTCCACCTGCGTTCGATCATCCACGAGCTGCTCTGGTTTCTGCAGGGGGATACCAACACCCGCTATCTGAAAGAAATGGGCGTACGGATCTGGGATCCCTGGGCGGACGAGAACGGAGAGCTCGGTCCGGTGTACGGACATCAGTGGCGGCGCTGGAGCGCGCCTCAGGGCCGCAGCATCGATCAGATTACCGAGGTTCTCGATATCCTGCGGCGGGATCCATCCTCCCGCAGAATGGTCGTGAGCGCCTGGAACCCGGCTGATCTAGATCGGATGGCCCTGGCGCCTTGCCACTGCCTGTTCCAATTCTATGCGGCCGAAGGAAGGCTCTCCTGCCAGCTGTACCAGCGGAGTGCCGACGTGTTCCTCGGCGTACCCTTCAACATCACCTCCTATTCCCTCCTGACCCTGATGGTTGCACAGGTCAGCGGCCTGGAGCCGGGCGAGTTCGTGCATACACTTGGAGACGCGCACCTATACCTGAACCACCTCGACCAGGCCCGACTGCAGTTGACCCGGCAGCCCCGGCGGCTGCCCCGGATGCGGCTCCGTCCGGCGGTTGAAAACCTCTTCGATTTCCGCTTCGAGGATTTTACCCTGGAGGGCTACGATCCACATCCCCATATTCCCGGGGATATCGCAGTTTAAATGCCGGCGCCTGCGAGGTAGGATCCGATTTGATTCGATCAATTGGAAGATTATGGCAAAGTTCCGGCCAGCAAGAGTGCTCCTAGAACGAAGATAAGGAAAGAACCGAGGAGTCTCAGGCCGGTTGAGAGAATCCACCTGGTTTTCGACTCTGTCGGTAGGAATTTGAAGATTCCCTGTCTGGTCAGAATCGCGGTGCTGCCCACGGCGGAAATAGTAATGCCCATGCCGATTGCCATTACGAGAACTAAAAACACTCCCGTTGCCAGAAGCTCCAGAGAAAGACAGAAAAGCAGAATCAAGATAGCCCCGGGGCAGGGAACAATGCCCACAGCCAGTGCTACAGAAAACAAACTCCTTCGTTTCAATACTTTAGTCGTACCGCCGTCGTGTATCGGAAATCGGCCTGTCCTCCCGTCCCGTATTGCGGCGATGAACATGAGAAGGCCGATCAGAGAAATCAGTGCATAACTGACGATTCTGACAATATGGCTGATGTTTTCCAGAGAAGTGAGGTACGATCGCCTGAGAATAAGATACACTGTCAGAACTACAACGATCGCCGAGCCGGCATGGAGCAGGGCTATCAGTCCGCCCATGAGAAGACCTCTGCTCAGCGGTACATCCTGGCTCAGGAAATACGAGGCTGCGATAGATTTCCCGTGCCCCGGACCTATGGCGTGTACAACGCCGTAGATAAATGAAATGACGAACAGGATCAAGATAACCCTCGGGTTTCTCGACTCCCGCACAGCCTCCACCAGGTCCGCGATTTTTTCATAGAGATTTCTCTGAAAAGTTCTCAAGCCGGAAAAGCTTCTCTTCAAAAAGGCAGGATACTGCACTTTGAGGGCATCCTTGTTTTCTTTCGGGTCTGTGGAGAGGAAAGGGTTGTCTTGAGCAATTGCGGAGACGAAAGAGGCGAGGATCAAGACAAGTACGATCGCGGCGACTCTTCCGCTCACTGTCGTTTCCTGAATCGAAGCCGTATTTCTAAGGGGATCATCTGACCGCCCCAATAGGCTTTTCGTGTATTCTCTACCAATTCGTAGCCGCATTCGAAATCATCAAGGTTTTCTATGGTCACCGGATTCTGTGCTTTGTAGGATATTTCTGTAAAATAGGTTTCGTCGTAAACCGCCACGGACACAGTTTTGTATCCTGGAATCGCCCGGACATGGCAGGGCACGAAGAAATTATAGATGATCCTGCTTTGTTTCGTTGCAACCGTGAAATCTGTAACGTATTGAACATGAAAGGGAGAATTGTCGATTGAAATATCGCAGAAGTAATGGAAATTTATGAGATTGGTAAAAGCTCCATCCTTGACAGCCTCGATTTCTTTCTGGTTGAAGCTCTGGTCGCCGTTTTTGTCATAGTCATGGATAATCGCGGCACTGAACACCTTGTCAAAAACCCAGTTGAGCCTGAATCCCGCCAGACCATTTTCGTCGAATACAATAGTGATCCTGTTGTCGATAAAGATGTGAGGATGGCTTTGGAGTGTAGCGGAAACGAAGAGCAGAAAGATAAGAAGCCAGGCCTTCTTGTTCTTGGAAATCCCCATCATGATTTGGCGTGTTTTTTTTCCGGGTTCCCGATCCCCTCCTACTTCCCGTGGCAGTACTTGTACTTCTTGCCGCTGCCGCAGGGGCAGGGATCGTTTCTACCCACCTTGGGGTAGCTTCGTTTTACCTGAGCCTTGTTCGGCTGAGCCTCGGCCCGCTCTCCCATGGCCGCGGAGGATCGAGCGGACTGGCGGGTCAACACGGAAGTCGGGGCGCCCCGCCCCGATGGCTGTCCGCCACCCGAACCGGCACCTGCCATTGCCGCCCCGGCAGTGCCGAACTGACCAAGCAGGGTGTGTCGAGCGTCGCCGAAGTCCCGCCGGCGTCGCTCCTGGGGCTCTACGGCGCGGATTCGCACCTGGAAGATCTTCAGGGCGATGGCTTGGCGGATTTCCGCGAGCATCGAATCGAAGATCTGAAATCCTTCCAGCTTGTACTCCAGAAGGGGATTCTTCTGTCCGTACGCCCTCAGGTATACCGCTTCCCGTAGGGCCTCGAGGCTCTCCAGATGGTTCTGCCAGCGGGTATCTATGTTGCGCAGGTATTCGAAGCGGATGAACAGGTTCAGGTTTTCCTGTCCGACCTCCTCGGCCTTACCTTTCAGGTCATCCTCCAACTCTTGAAGAACCAGAGCCCGAAGTTGGTCGGGGCTCAAGCCCTGCAGCGACTCCGCTCCCCCTCGGGATGAATAGTAGAGGAGGTCTTTCAGGCGGGTGACAAGCGTAGCCAGCCGATAGTCGTCGTCCCCGCGCATCTCCCGGTATTCATCCATCAGGGTGTCCAGGATGTCCTCCGTCGCCGACAGCACCCGTTTTTCCAGATGGGCGTCATGGAGGATCTCATCCCTGCGGGTGTACATGAACTTTCTCTGTTCATTCAACACATCGTCGTACTCCAACAGGTGCTTCCGGATCTCGAAGTTTCGCTCCTCCACCCGTTTCTGTGCCCTCTCTATGGCCTTGTTGACCCAGGGATGGAAGATCGGCTCTCCGTCCTGCATACCCATCCTGCCCATCAGTCCTTTTAGATTGTCTCCGCCGAAAAGCCGCATCAGATCGTCATCCAGGGAAATGAAGAAACGGGAAGAGCCGGGATCCCCCTGGCGACCGGAGCGCCCCCTGAGCTGGTTGTCGATCCGCCGGGCATCGTGACGTTCGGTGCCAAGCACGTGCAGGCCCCCCGCGGTTTTGACCTGTTCATACTCCGGGGTCCAGCGCTCCATCTCCTGGGCGAGGAGATTCCTGTACTCCTCGCCATTTCCGTCGCTTCCCAGTCTCCGGGCAGCCCGATACTCGGGGTTGCCGCCCAGCTTGATGTCGGTACCCCGGCCGGCCATGTTGGTGGCGATGGTGACCGCACCCTTTGCCCCCGCTTCGGCAATGATCACAGCCTCCCGGGCGTGATTCTTGGCGTTGAGAACCTCGTGGCGGATACCCATCCCGGTGAGCAGGCGGGACAGGGTTTCCGATTTTTCGATAGAGATCGTTCCTACCAGGATCGGCTGGCCCTTCTTGTGGAGCTCGCCGATCTCCTGGCAGATCGCCTTGAACTTCTGCTCCTCGTTTAGATAGATCACATCGTCGTTGTCCCCGCGGATTACCGGCCGGTTGGTGGGCACGACCACCACCTCCAGGTTGTAGATCTTGGCGAACTCCGTGGCCTCCGTGTCGGCGGTTCCGGTCATCCCGGAGAGCTTCTCGTACATACGGAAGTAGTTCTGAAAGGTTATAGTCGCCAGGGTTCGGTTGCGCTGGGCGACCTTGATGCTTTCCTTGGCCTCGATCGCCTGATGCAGCCCTTCGGAGTAGCGCCGGCCGTGGAGAATGCGGCCGGTGAACTCGTCGACGATCTCGACTTTACCGTCCTGGACCACGTAATCCACGTCCCGGTGGAACAAACGCTTTGCCCGCAGAGCCTGAGTGCAGTAGTGAATGAACTCGAAATTGTCCGATTCGAACAGAGATCCACGAATGAGGTTGCGCCGCTGAAGTTGTTCCTCAATGAGATTCATCCCCCGATCGGTAAAGGAAACCCTCTTGCTCTTCTCCTCGATCTTGTAATCCCCGTCCGCTTCCGGTTTCTCCACCTGAAACGGCGACAGCTCGTCGGTGTACTTCCCGGTATTCGGATCCTTTTGACACTCCTGAAGAGACTCGACTAATTTGTTTGCTTCGTAATAATTGGCGGTATCATCCTCCGCCGCTCCGGATATGATCAGAGGGGTCCGGGCTTCATCGATAAGGATGGAGTCGATCTCGTCGACGATGCAGTAGTTGTGCCCCCGCTGCACTCTGCTGCCAGCATCCCAGCGCATGTTATCCCGCAGATAATCGAAGCCGAATTCGTTGTTGGTTCCGTAGGTAATGTCCTGCTGGTAGGCTTTCTTCCTGTTCTCGTTGTCCAACTGGGCCAGCACGACCCCGACGCTGATACCGAGGAGGCTGTAGATCCTGCCCATCCAGTTGGCGTCCCTCTCGGCCAGGTAGTCGTTCACCGTTACCACATGCAGGCCCTTGCCGGGCAAGGCGTTCAGGTAGGCGGCGGTGACGCTGGACAGGGTCTTTCCCTCCCCCGTTTTCATCTCCATGATCTTGCCCTGGTGAAGAACGATTCCACCCATCAGCTGAACGTCAAAAATCCGTTCCCCCAGAGACCGGCGAGCCGCCTCTCGAACCAGGGCGAAGGTTTCGGGTAGTAAAGAATCCAGGGATTCTCCGTCCTGGTAGCGTTTCCTGTACTCGGCCGTTTTTTCTTGGAACTCCTCCGAACGGAGGGCGAGCATCTGGGGTTCCAAAGCGTTGATCTGGCGGACCAACGGTCCCAGAGCCTTTAAATCCCGTTCACGCTGCGATCCCAGGATCTTGGTGAGAATGTTTTCAGCCATGCCTTCAATGTAGCTTTCCGGGGCTCCCCGGTCAAGGATCGTTGATTGACAGCCCGAGCGACATGAGTGTATAGTCGGTTGGAAACGATTCCTCTTCGATATGAAGTATCCAATATTATTCATAACCGTCGCTGTATTCCTTCTCGCATCCTGTGTCCCGAAAGAGCTGGAGGAGCTTTCTCGGGAGGAACTGTTCGCGCTTCAGATCGGCAAGATGGACAACCAGATCGATCTGTTCCAGATCAAGGGTGTCATGGCCAGCGCGAAAAACCGCGTCTTTATGCGGGACGGGTTGTTCTACATAGCCAATGGCAACTCCGCCAAGATCATGGAGCTGTCCTCCTACGGCGATCTCATTTTTCTGTTGTACAATCCCGCGGAAAATCCCCCTCCCACATCTTTTCGCCAAAGCGACTCGGAGGAGGTCGCCACGACCCGGCGGGCGGTGGCATTTCCGCTGCGCCGGATCGGTGAGCTGGTCGTTGACAGCGAGAAGCGTCTGTACGTAGAGGATGCTGTGAGTGAAGAGCGGCAGGTGAGGGACAAAGACTTGAACGTCCTTCTGGACCGGGTGATTCTCCGCTTCGACCGTCACGGGTCCCTCATCGATTTCCTCGGCCAGGAGGGAATCGGGGGAACCCCCTTTCCCTACATCGACAGCCTTTACGTCACCGATCGGGACGAGTTGGTCGTAATCTGCAGAACACCTCGGTTCTGGCATGTATTCTGGTACTCAACCGGGGGTGTTCTCCTGTTTCAGGTGGATATCGATCACGATCATCTGCCTGGGATAGATGCGCAGTCCGTCTCGACCCTCGGAAAGATCGTGCCGGATCGAGATGAAGCTGTGCTGTATCTGCTCGTCTATACCTATCGCGGAGCGGAAGATGAGGGCACCGGAGAGGCAGCGACCGAAAACAGCTACATCACCAGAATCTATCATTTGACTCTGGAATCGGGGATGTACGAAGGATTTGTAGAAGTCCCTCAAAACGGTATGCGAACCGAAAAGGTCGGCACCCAGGAGGTCGAAGTCCCCGCGCCCTCCTTCGAGCTTCTGGGCGTAAGCTCCGGCGGTGCCTACTTCCTCCTGCGGCGAGAGGAGGCAAATCTCTTTCAGCTTCTGATATTAAATGACCGGGGGGATGAAGTGACCCGCCGCTATCTCGTGATGGAGGATTCGGAGCTGTTCTACAAGGAGATCCAGCTCGCCTCCACTGGGATCATCTATGCCCTGCTCGGCGAGGAATACGAAGCACAAGTCGTTTGGTGGCGCAGTGACCGCCTGGTCCGGGAGGGAGAGCGTGAAGGTAGTTGATTCCCTTCGGATGGCCCGGATCGATCGGGAAGCCCAAGATCGCTTCTCGATCCCCGAGATCGTGCTGATGGAGGATGCCGGCTGCGGTATCTTTGCAGCTCTGCGGGAAGAGATCTGGCAGTCCGGTCCACCGGATGGTCCCGTGGTGTTTCTCGCAGGCAAGGGCAACAACGGCGGAGATGCCCTGGTTGTTGCCCGCCTCTGTCGTTTGGCCGGGATGAGCCGCCTGGCCGTGATTCTTGGATCGGGGGAGCCCAGGGCCGACAGCCTGGCGGGAGTGCACCTCGAGATCTGCAGATCCCTGGGTATTGACGTCTTGGACTACGGAGTGCAAAAGCGCCAGGCCCACCGTCTGCTGGAAGATGCCCGATGGCTCGTGGACGGTTTGCTCGGCACCGGGCTGACCGGGCCGGTTCGCCCGCCATTGGAGGAGTTGATCCAGCGCTGCAACCGGGTCGCGGCGCTGCGGGTCGCCGTGGATATTCCCAGTGGTATCGGGGATACCTATCGCAAGGGGCAGATCGCCTTCCGGGCCGATCATACGCTGACCGTCGAGCTGCCCAAGCTGTGCCTGTACCTGCCCAACACCCGGGGGTTCTGCGGTGATATCCATCTGGTTCGCGGAGTGTTTCCGCCGGAACTAATCGAGCAAGAGGATATACCGGGCCAGTTGGTCACCGATCAATTAAAACAGCAACTCCTCCGGCCGCTTGCTCCGGACAGTCACAAAGGCCAGAGGGGGCATTTGGCCGTGTTTGCCGGTTCCGAAGGTACCACCGGAGCGGCCTGGCTCTGTTCCCATTCGGCGGCACGCAGCCGGGCGGGACTGGTGACCCTGTTCATAGACCGGTCGTTGTACGCCGGCAACATTCCCAAGTACAGCTCGGTGATGTTGCACCCCTGGGATGGAGACTTTCCGGATTTGAGGAAATTCGACGCCCTACTCGTCGGTCCCGGCTGGGGATTGTCGGAGCAGCGGGAACTATGCCTCGAACAGCTCATTCGTTCCCGGATCCAGGGAGTGTTAGACGCCGACGGCATAAGCCTGCTGGCGGTCTTGAGAAAAAAAAGAAAAGTGAAGCTCGGAGGGGCATGGATTCTCACACCCCATCCGGGTGAGTTTTCCCGTCTGCTTGATATGGATACCGCGGCGGTACTCGATGACCCATTGCCATGCCTCTTGCGCACCAGTGCCGAATTGGAAGCGGTGATCATACTCAAAGGCCACTGCAGCATTGTGGCCTGCCCCGATGGCAGGTATGGCATTCTTGACGGGATGAACGCCGCAATGGCAACCGGCGGCAGTGGAGATGTGCTGGCGGGCATCTGTGCCGGACTGCTCGCCTCGGGGCACGAATCCGGAGATGCGGCCAATCTGGCTGTGCAGCTTCACTGGGAAATCGGTAGGCAACTGTATCGGGACAAGGGGTACTTCCTCGCCGAGGACATGCTTGCCTGCATCTCTTCGGTATGTAAGGTGGAATCGGGCGAGAGTCAGCCATGAGATCAAGGAAGGGCAGGAGAGAAGAGCAGCCGGATCCCTTTGAGGACGGACAGCCCTCCGGGTATCATTACAGCCGGAAACAGCGACTCTCTCTATTCACGGCTCCGCGGGACCGAGGCCGCGGAGGCGGATTTTTTCGCAAGAATAAGACTCTCCTGATCATACTGCTGGACCTGGTCATCATCCTGGTCCTTGGATTGTTCCTTATGCGTTATCTCTACGCCCAGGTCCACCGGGCCGATTTGGAAGGGTATTCGGTAGTGCTGCGGGGCTTCTACTCTGGGGGGGTGGTGTTCGCTACATTGACGATCACGAACAAGGGGGGCATCTCTACTCCAGGGGCGATGATCTTCGCCCGCTTTTCTCTGGACAGAGATTTTGACGAGGAGGATACCACCTACAGTTCCACGACCCTGCCCGACGACGAGGAAGAGCAGACGATCCTACGCGTCACCATACCCGCTGCCGAGGGAGCGAAGGTGTTGTACTCGGAAGTCGAAATCGGAGATTCCGCGAAACGCCTGTCCACCGGTCTGGAGCGCTGAAGCTCCTCTGCGCACAGACATTTGACAGCGGATCCGGATTTGGATATTTTACAGCTAAGGAGGAAACACCCCATGCTGCAATTCTACTTTCTATCTATTTTCGCCAATATCCTGGCCGGTTTGACCCTGACATCGGATTATCTGGCCGACAAGTTCAAGGCTTTTCTTCCTTTCAAAGAGCTGTTTGCCAAGAACAACGTTAAAACCACGATCGGAATATTCGCCTTTGTCGTAGGTTTCCTGAAGCTTTTAATCCGCTCCACCCCCTCCGACGTACCCGTGGTCGGAGATTTCCTTCCGGCCGTAGCGGGATTGGCCATGGGTGCGGGGCTCGTTCTGGGGATCATCAAGGAGCGGGGAACGGTCTCGGCGGAGAAAGTGGATACCCTGGAAAAGGCTGTAACGAACTACCGGGTTCCCTTGGGAATCGCCGGACTGGCCGTCAGTGCCTTACACTTCCTCGTGCCGGGGGCTCTCTTCCTGTAGGTCCGGGTCGTAGGTCCGGGTCGTAGGTCCGGGTCCTGTCTACCCTTCGGTTTGGTTCGCTTTCGCCGCAGCCATGACCTGCTCGGCCACCTTTCCGGTGATTGGGCTGTAGTGGCTGAACTCGATTTCAAAGCTCGCGGTGCCCGAGGTAATCGAACGCAGGTCTATGGAATAGCGCAGGAGTTCTGCCTGCGGGACCTGGGCCTTCACTTCCTGAATACCTCCGCCCACAGGCTCCTGTCCGAGCACCTTTCCGCGCCTGGAGCTCAGGTCGGAAAGCACGTCCCCGAGATATTGGTTGTCTACAAAAACCGTGAGGTTCATGACCGGTTCGAGAAGAACCGGATCCGCTTTCTCAAGGGATGCTCTCAGAGCACCTCTGGAGGCCAGTTTGAAGGCCAACTCGGATGAGTCGACGGGGTGCATCTTGCCGTCCACGACCGTGGCCTCCAGGTCGACCACCGGATATCCGGCAAGAATCCCCGATTCCATGCCCTCCAAGACTCCCTTTTCCACACCGGGAATGTATCCCTTGGAGATTCGGCCGCCCACGATGCCGTTCACGAACTTGAATTGCTCCCCTCGCGCCAGAGGCTGAATCTCCAGCACGACTTTGGCGTACTGTCCGTGTCCTCCGGTCTGTTTCTTGTGTTGATACTCCGACCCTGAAGCCGCCCGGATCGTCTCTCGATAGGCAACCTTGGGTACCCGGGTCTGCATATCGATTTTCGCCTGGCTCTTGATCTTCTCCATAATGATGTCCAGCTGCAGCTCTCCCATTCCGGATACCACGGTTTCCTTTGTCTCCGTGTTGTAGTTCAGCTGGAAGGTCATGTCTTCTTCTGCCGCCCGCTGCAACAAATGGTTGAGTTTATCCTCGTCCTTTTTTGCAGCTGCATTGATGGCCACGGCGTGCACCGGTTGGGGAAGCTGAAGGGGGAGATAGGAAACGTCCAGGTCCGGGCTGCAGAGGGTGTCATTGGTTGTGGCGCTGGCGATCTTGGTCAATACGCCGATATCCCCGGCGGGGAGCTTTTCCACCTCCTCCAGCTTTTTGCCGATACAGGTGTAAACCTTGGAGATCTTCTCCTTTTTCTTTTCCCGGGCATTCACCAGCTCCGCATCCCCCGTCACTGTCCCGGTCACGACCTTGACATAGGAGAGTCTCCCGGAGAACTGGTCGACGCTGGTCTTGAATACGAAGCAGGAAGGAGAGCCGTCGCTGCTGATATCCTGAAAGGCCTGTTCGCCGTTTGTCGGCTGAAGAGGTTCTTTCCTCCCAGCCGGGGAGGGGCAGAGCGCAGCTATGGCATCGAGGCAGGTGTAGATCCCTCCGTTCAGCAGTGCGGCGCCGCTGAACACGGGGATGATTTTACCGGCAGCCAGTGCTTTGGTCAGGCCCGCTTGGATCTCTTCAGGCTTGAGGGATTCGGTTTCAAAGTATTTCTCCATCAGCGCATCATCACCCTCGGCGGCGGCTTCGATCAAACCCTGCCGATACTCCTCCACCTGAGCAGTCATCTCTTGCGGGATGTCCGAGGCAGCCGGTTTTTTCGCTCCTTCCTGGGGCATATAGGCCTTCTGCTCGATCAGATTCACCACCCCTTGAAAACCGGCGCCGGCGCCGATGGGAATGCTGATAGGAATGAAATTCCCCTGAAAGTTTTCTTTCAGGTCGTTTACGGTTTTTGCAAAGTCGGCGTGTTCTTTATCCATCTTGTTGACGAATACGAGGGTGGGGGTACTTCTGTTCTTCAGCCGTCGCCAGGTCTGAACCGTCCCGATCTGCACGCCCGCATCTGCGGCTACCAGGACCACGGCGGATTCGGTAACCCGAAGTGCAGAAATCACCTCGCCGACAAAATCACTCGATCCGGGTGTATCGAGGAGATTGATCTTCTTGCCCCGCCACTGGACATGGGCTAGGGCGGTGTGAATAGAGATCTTCCTGTTGATCTCTTCCTCTGCGAAATCACCGACGGTTTTTCCGCTCTCCACGGTTTCCGGTTTGGGGATTTGGCCGCCCAGGTGAAGGATCTGCTCTAAGAAGGTTGTCTTTCCGGTGCTTCCGTGTCCGGTGATAGAAATATTTCGAATTTCGTCGCTACCAATGCTCATTTCTCGCGCTCCTTATATGATATTGTGCGGGAATGCCCCATGATACTGAAGAGGTGTGGGCTTTGTCAACGCTCGCTCATTTTACCGACCCGGAACTCTCCGCTCGGGGAGCAAAATGACTGAACTCCATGGTAAAGGTGGCCCGGCCTTGGGTTGCACTGCGTAGGGAGGTGGAGTATCCGAACATCGTGGCCAGGGGAACATTGGCATGGACGCTTTCCACTTTGGTTTTGCTGTCGATGCGCGTGATGTCGGCTTTCCGGGCCGTCAGATTTCCCAGCACCTCGCCGAGGTATTCTTTGGGTACTAAAATATCCACTTTCATAATCGGCTCCAGGAGCACGGGCCGGGCCTTGCGGCAGGCTTCATCGAAGCCCAGGGCGCCGGCCGCCTCGAAAGCCAACGCGGTCGAGGTATTTTGATTGTATTCCCCCTTCACCAGAGAAGCCCCGATATCGATGACCGGATATCCGTAGACGATGCCCGAAGAGAACGCAGCGTTCACTCCTCGCTGTACAGCATCGACCAGCTCCCGGGGAAGGGATCCCGGCGGGAGCTCGTTTTCGAATTGGTTTCCCGTACCCCTCTGCAGGCGCCGGACCTTCAAGGTAATATCGGCGCTGTTCTCCTTGCCCGCGATGAGCTTGTGATACTTTTCCCGGTGCACGGCTTCCTTTTCAATGGATTCACGATACGACACTTGAGGATTGCCCACATTGGCCTGCACCTTAAAATCCTCGATCACCCGGGTCACCAGCACGTCGAGATGCAGCTCTCCCATCCCGGAGATGATCAGCTGTCCGGTTTCCTCGTCATCCCTTACGGTGAAGGTCGGGTCCTCCTTCTCCAGCTGGTGTAGAGCCGCTTCGAGTTTGCTCCGCTCAGAAAGGGTTTTCGGTTCCACGGCCACGGATATGACTGGAACGGGAAAGTTCATCGGCTCGAGAATGATCGGAAATTGCTCACTGCCGATAGTATCACCGGTTTGAGCGAGCTTCAGGCCGACCACCACAGCAACATCTCCGGCGTAGATCTCCTGCAGCTGCTCAGAGCGGTTGGCGTGCATGCGCATGAGGCGGTTGATCCGCTCCCGCTTCCTCTTGTCGATGTTGTAGGCCGCCGTACCTGTACGCAGATGCCCGGAGTACATCCGGATGTAGCTCAAATTCCCCGCCTCTCTGTCCGTTTGGATCTTATACACGAGAGCCAGGGGGGGTGCATCCTTACGGAGGGGAACCTCCACCTTGGTCTCGTTCTTGGCGTGGATCCCCGTTGGCGGGGCAACTTCGTCGGGAGCGGGCAGGAAATCCACGATCCCGTCTAGAAGGGGCTGTACACCCACGTTTCTCAAAGACGCTCCGCAGAACACGGGTACGAAGGTCCGGTCCAGGGTTCCCTTGCGGATGGCTTTGCGGATCAAGGATTCGGGGATTTCTTTTTCCTCGAGAAACATCTCGGTCAGAGTGGTGGAAAGCTCTTCGTCGGCGATCGAAGACAACTGGTCCAGCATCTTCTGCCGGTGCTCCCTGGCCTCGGTAAGCCAGGAAGCATCAATGTCATCTTTGAAGAGGGTCGTGCCGTAATCGTTCTGATCCCAACGCAGCTCTTTCATGGCTATCAGATCGATCACCCCTTCCAGTTCGGATTCTTTGCCGATCGGAAGTTCGAGCACCAGAGGTTTGGCCCCGAGCTTCTCCTCCATCTCCTTTACAACACCGAAGAAATCAGCGCCGATGCGATCGAGCTTGTTTATGTAGGCAATACGGGGAACCCGATAGTGGTCGGCCTGATGCCAGACCGTTTCGGATTGGGGTTCCACCCCGCCCACGGCACAGAATATCACCACGGCGCCGTCGAGAACACGAATCGAGCGCTCGACCTCGGCCGTAAAATCCACGTGCCCCGGCGTGTCGATGATGTTGATCTGTTTGTCCCGCCAAAAGCAGGTGGTAACGGCAGCGGTGATCGTGATGCCCCGCTCCTGTTCCTGAACCATCCAATCCATGGTAGCCTCACCGTCGTCGACCTCGCCGATCCGATGGCTCTTGCCGCTGTAGAAGATGATCCGTTCCGTGGTGGTGGTTTTCCCCGCGTCGATATGAGCGATTATTCCTATGTTGCGTAAGTCCCGTATCTCTGACATGATGCTCCTTAAACAGGCCTTGGAAGACCTATCGATCAAAATTTATAATCAATTCAGCGACTTATGAAAAGGGCAGCCTGGATAATCCTTGCAATGCTGGTTCCTCTGTTTGCGGGAACCGAAACCGATCCGGCCGTGCCCGCCTGGCTTAACCAGACCCGGACCCGGCAAGGATTGTCAGCCCTATGGGTCGACCCTGTCCTGGAACGGGCAGCGGCGGAGTACGCCGCCGATTTGGCCGAAAGGGGCGTTCTGTCCCACGTGGACGCGCTTGGCCGCAGAGCTCTGCAGCGGGTTCGTGAGCACGGCGGCACCACGGTGCTGATCGGAGAGATCCTGGGCAGTGGTCCGGATGTTAGGTCAATCACCTCTGCCTGGCAGCAGAGCATCTCTCACAGCGAGGTAGCTGCCAACCCTCTGTGGACCCACTACGGCGCCGCCTCCGCCCCCCATGGCCGGAACATGGTGTGGGTGGTCCTGTTTGCCAGTCATCGAATCTATCCGCTGGAGATCCGCGGCAGCGCCGACGGATACCTGGTCCGCGGGGTTCTAACCGCAGCAGAGGCTGAAGAGCCCGTTCTTTACTCGGGTATCGAACTAATGCCTCTGAGCGACTGGGATCCCTCCGGCCGGGAGTTTTCCTACCTGATTCCCGCCGACAGGCGGAGCCTCTATCACCGTCTGGGCTATCGATCGCAGACGGGGGATCTGGTCATTACCAACACCTTCTTCCCGCAGAGAATCGCTACATCCGATCGAGGAAGGGAACCCCGATAAGACCCATGCCATTGGCCAGCACCTGACGGGCGGCTCGAGCCAAGGTGATCCGGGTGACCACCAGATCGGGATTCTCGTTGTGGAGCACCGGATTGTCGTGGTAGTAGTGACTGAAGGTCTGGGCCAGCTCGAAGAGAGAAGCCGTGACGATCGATGGGTTGAGCTCCCGCGCCGCCTGGATTACGCTCTCAGGATAGGAAGCCATGTGCTTGACGATCGACCATTCATCAGGTTGGGTAAGCAGCTCCGGCTTGAATACTCCGTCCCGGAACTCGTGTTGTCGCTCGTTGAACTTACGAAGCATGCTCGATATGCGGGCTCCGGTATATTGAAGATACGGCCCCGTGCTGCCTGAAAAGGACAGCGACTCCTTGGGATCGAAGATCATGTCTTTGAGTGGTGAAGGCTGGAGGAGGTAGTAGTTCAGAGCCCCAAGGGCGATCTTCTCGGCCGTAAGTTTCAAATCGCCTACTTCGGCTTGCCGATCTTTCTCGACGATTTCTTCGGCTGCCAGCCGTTCCAGATCCTCGATCAGGTCATCCGCGTCCACCACCGTGCCTTCGCGGGACTTCATCTTGCCTTCAGGAAGATTCACCATCCCATAGGCTAGGTGGTAGAGGTTTTCCGCCCAGTCATAGCCGAGCAGCTCGAGAACCTTGAACAGGACCTGAAAGTGGTAGCGTTGTTCGTTTCCCACGATGTAGATCATTCGTCCAAACGGCCAATCCTGGTACCTCTGCACCGCCGTACCCAGATCCTGGGTTAAGTACAGGGTAGTTCCATCACTGCGGAGAAGTACTTTTTTATCGAGTTTTTCTGCGCTCAGATCGATCCATACAGAACCGTCCGACTCCCTGTAAAAAACCCCCTTCTCGACACCAGCCACCACGATCTTGCGGCCGAGAAGATAGGTCTGGCTCTCGAGATAGATCTTGTCGAAGCGCACGCCGGTTTTCTTATAGGTTTCCTCGATCCCCTCGATCGCCCACCGGTTCATCTTTTCCCAGAGTTCGCGGATCTGTGGATCCTCCTCCTCCCAGGATTTGAGCATCTGTCGGGCCAGCTCTTCGGCGTTCGGATTTTCTTTGGCCCACTCGGCGAAACGGACGTAGAAATCTCCGACCAGGTGATCCCCCTTCTGCTCCCGGTCCTCGGGGGTGATCCCGTCTCCGAAACGTTGATAGGCCACCATGGATTTGCAGATATGTACACCTCTATCGTTGATCAAGTTGACCTTGAGTACCTCTGCGCCCAGGGAACTGAGTATTCTCTCTATGCTCATTCCCAGGGCGTCGTTTCGCAGATGACCGAGGTGCAGCGGTTTGTTGGTATTGGGGCAGGAAAACTCCAGCACGATCCGTTGTCCTTCGAGCGTCCCGCCGCGGCCGTATTGTTCAGCGGATTTCAGGATCTCGGCTACCACATCAGTGGTAAACGACAGCCGATCGAGATGGATGTTCAGATACGGCCCCTGGATTTCAATACCCGCCGAAGCGGCGGGTTCTTTTCGCCGAAGCCGATCGAAGACCCGCTGGGCTATGTCTTTCGGAGAGCTCTTGAGAAGGGGGGCGTAGGAAAACATAGGGAAGGCCAGATCCCCCAGCTCGACTCGAGGCGGGATCTCGATAATCACGTCGGCGGGATCGAGTTCGTTCCCCGACTCCTCCTCTACGGCCTTACGGACGCGTTCCCGCCAGATCTGTTTGTACCTGTTCATCCTTGAGGGCTCCAATGGTCATGTATTGAATCAGAGCCTTCCAACATAGTCAATCGGGCCGGGCGACTCAACGTGCAACGATCCGGAAGGAACCCGTGCCCTGGATGCACTGGTATTGAGCCACAATCACTACGACCACACCGGGGGTGTGGAGTTTCTCATCGATCCTCAGCTTCGCCAGAAGGATGATCTCCCTGATGACCAGGCATTGGTCCTCAATATCGATGAAGGTCTGATCGTAATCGTGGGAAGCCGCTTCTCTCTCCTGGACTCCGGGGAGTAGCTGACGTGCGGGCCGCCTATCTCGATGAGGCGGGTTCTGTGAAAAATTACCCCTTCAACCCCAAGGCAGCTTTGTTCCTGGTGGCTTCCATGATGTCCTTCAGGCTGATTTTGTCGAGGTGTTTTTGGATGACCTCGTGAAACCCGTTCCATACGGGCGCGAGAGCACAGTCCTCTTCTCGCGGACAGGGGGCTGTCTCCGGATCTGTGCAGGGAGTGGGATTAATGGATTCACCGACCGCATCGAGAAT
>Ga0114922_10000868_pt1 | contig 29027 bp, 20 predicted proteins | sample AartaG_FD_100975 | JGI IMG/M metagenome (GOLD analysis project Ga0114922, IMG submission 100975) | Deep subsurface microbial communities from Aarhus Bay to uncover new lineages of life (NeLLi) - Aarhus_00045 metaG | ecosystem: Environmental > Aquatic > Marine > Oceanic > Sediment | place... | reverse complement strand
CGACGAACGATAAGCCATAACTACTGTCGATCTTGATCCCCACGGCAGAGAGTTGTTTTAGCAGTTCTTCCGACGCCGACATGTTACCCGACCGAAACGCAATGGTCGGCCGACCTGTCCAAGATCGAATCCTCCGGGCTCCCTCCTCCAACAGTTGATGTTGATCCTCCGCGGGCAAATCGTTTATCAAATCACAATATATGTGCTCCTTCCCCTGTTGTTTTAACTCGTAATACTTACAGATCGGGTGGATATGTAGCTGTACATCTTGACCTCGATCCAGTAGATATTTGCTAATTGTTTCCCCCTCTCCCGGATATCCTTGTTCGGCCATAAAGGCTTCAAGAAAAAAAGTCCCCGCCAAATCATATTTCCGCAAGATATCTGTAATTAGCGGTAAGCCAAATTCCTTATTCCCGTACCGGCCCATCACCGCCCGCTGGGGAGACACCGGCTGCAAACCTTCCTCTCCCCACGCCCCGCCCATGCTGCATTCAACATCAAACGTTATATAGACACCCGGTTTCATTTCTGATCCGCCGTTTCTCTCAATAGCTACCCATAAATCGTTTTACCATCATCCGAAAATCAATCCAACTCGGTTTCAAGTCTCTTATCCAAAATACGTCGTCTTTCGTCCACGGCAGACAGTTCCATAAAAAACGACCCGCCGCCGACACTTTACTCAATCGTTTTTGCCCCGGCGGTAATTCGTCTTGCCGCATCATTGCCAGCATCCAGTTCGCATCGCCCCCGAGAATCCGCGATCGTACTCCCAATTGATAATGAACCTTTATCATGTGTTCCGGTTCAAAATGACTCTGCCACAGCAGGTACGGCGCATCAAACCCTGCCATAATCACCGTCGGCAATCCGCCGCAAAATCGCGGATTGATCTCCAGGAAAATATACTCGTCGGTCTCCGTATCATAATGATACTGCACCGCTGCAATACCCTCCCAATGGATCGCTTGCAAGAGACGGATGGCATTTCGTCTTAAACATTCATGCGTACAAGTGATTCGCTGGACCGTGACCCCCCCCGCCAGAGGCATGTGATGTTCACCGATATATTCACCTACCATAAAGGCTTCGCCGCGATGCATTAGAATCTGGATGTGTACTTCGACCCCCGGATGATATTCCTGCACCAGCACATTCGATGCTATCCCGGCCACGCTGTCGTATAAGCTTTGCAGTTGTTCGGAGTTCAGGGCATAGGCCGCCTTCCAGGGAGTTCGCTTGCCTCCTTCCGGGAGAGTTTGAATGCGGGTACGCATCACGAGCGGAAATCGCAGGGAAACGTCCTGGGATTCGTCCATAAGTTTGTCAAGAGTAGTGCTGCGGGCTACCGGAATCCCTAATTCCAGGCAGAGGCGATGCATGTAGTCTTTGTCTATCGCCTTTTGAAACCATTCTGCCTGCGGGCTGAAAATATGGATATCCGGCTCGAACTGCGCCCGGCTATGAATCAGTGCCAAATGATGACCTTCATCGATAGGAATGATGGAAGCTACGTTGAGTTCGCGCACGAGAGTTTCGATCTCCTCGGCAAATCGCGGATCCCTCGGTCCTACAGTTAGGGACCAGGCGCCGTGGGAATACCGGCTATGCGCGGCCAGACCGTTGGAATCACTGCAAACGGAAAACACCGTTAAGCCGGCTCGACCCAGGCTGCGTACCACCCATAATCCTACCTGGCTGTTGCCTGCCAGAACCAGGACCCGGCGGCGACGCTCGGAGGATTGTAACGAATAAGATTTTTCTGGAAAGATAACCTGCATACTGTTTCGTCATTCGTCATTCGTTATTCGTCATTAAATAAATATACCACTGAAAGCCATCAATGCACCTGTAAATCTTTATTATATAGTAGGGTAGGCTGTGCCTACCTTTTAACTTCATTATATAGCGCCAGGCTGTGCCTACCTTATAACTTCATTATATAGCGCCAAAATGTTATCGGCCATACGATCCAGGCTAAATTCTTTCTCCACTCTCCGTCGTGCTGCCTGGCCCATACGGATTCGAAGATCGTTATCCGACGCCAACCGTATCATAGAATCAGTCAGGCCGTTAACATCGCCCGGTTCGATCAAAAATCCTTCGACTCCCTCACCAACGGCCTCCGGGATCGAGCCGATACGCGTGGCAATTACCGGCAAACCGTAAGCCATCCCTTCCAATAATACCATCGGCAGACCCTCGGCATAGCTGGGCAAAACGATGCAATCGGACGTCGCCAGGGCCTGTTCTTTTTCCTGGCCGGTTATGACTCCCAGCAGCGTAATCTGCTCTGAACAAGGTGACTCTGCAATGCGTTTTTCGATTTCCGCTCGTTGTCCGGGAACCACTTCTCCGCCGGCCAGTCGAACAACGGGGGCGAGACCCCGCTGTGCCATTAGTTCCGTTGCCCGGATCAAATCGTAGGCGCCTTTGCGACGAGTCAAATTTCCGATAAAAAGAATACGCGGCAATCCATTCGTATGTTCCGAGCAGGACGAGGGTACGCCGACGCCATTCGCAATAACGCGCCAATCCACTCGCGGGGCATGAGGACGAAGTTGTTTTCGCGACCCTTCGCTCAAGACGATCGCAACCGATCCCCTTGCCAGCGCCCAGCGAATCAAGGCCCGTTTGACCGGATTACCCTGGGAAAGGAATTTCAGGAAGGTGCCGTCGTGCAGGTGCCAGATTACCCGGCAACGCAGCCACCGCGCCAGAATCATGTGCACGATGTCACGCCAGAAGGAAAATAAGGCACAGGTATGAATGTGTACAATTTGCACGCGGTGCCGCAAAATCGCCTGATACACATTATGAAGAAGCATTATCTGAGCCACCGCACCATGCCAAAACGGACGATGTACGGGCGTAGTTTTGCCGTTGTTCATAACCGTAAGCTGAGTCGTCTGACAAAGCCTACTGTCACGAAGGTTGGCGGTTACGGCAGCCATCCCGCCGGTGGCAGAGCCCAGAGGCCCCAGCATTAATACTCGAAGTTTGCTCACGTTATCTTCTCTTGAACCGTTTTGGACGTTCTCTTTAAGGCATTCTAATGCTCTGTCGAAAAGCTCGCTGTCATTCTGAGCGCAGCGAAGAATCTCGATCCTGTGCGCAGATTTGAGATTCTTCACCCCGATAAATCGGGGTTCAGAATGACAAAATCAGTAGCTTTTCAACAGAGCAGCACTTTAACAAAACTACAGTGCCGTAGGGCTGTCATTCTGAGCGGAGCGAAGAATCTCGTTCATAGGGCCGAATGGAGACCCTTCGTGTAGCCTGTCCTCGAGCAAAGCGAAGGACTCAGGGTGACAAAACAGAGGTTTTGTTAGAGTGCTTTAATGATAGTCGCTCGTATAACTCCGTGTATGCGGCAGCCATACGTTCCATACTGTATTTATCGCATACTCGCTCTCTGCCTGCAGAACGCAATTCGCTATGCAAATCAGGATTATGAATCAGCGAACGAATGGCCTGGGCCATATCCTCAACATTTCCCGGCTCGACGATTTGCCCATATCGGCCCTCATCCAGTACCTCGGCAACACTGCCTACGCGAGTGCCCACACAAGGAATCCCGCAGGCCAGGGCTTCCAATAGGGCGTTGGGATGGGCCTCGCTATCGCTGGAAAGGACAAAAATATCAAGATCACGCAGGAAATCCGGTATATCACTAACGTGTCCGCAGAGCGTAAGCTGCTCGGTGAAGTTCATGGATTCGGCGATACGAAGGAGTGAGGCTCTTTCCGGCCCTTCGCCGGCGATCCGCAATTCCAGATCGATTCCCTCCGCAGCCAGTCGTGCACAGGCGCGAACCAACAGGGCTTGATTTTTTACTGGTCGCAAGCTCCCCACATTGCCTACAACGACGCAGGGATGCCGGGGATTTTGTTCGGCAGGTTTGAATTGCTGAGTATCCACTCCGTTAGGAATGACCAGCACGTTTTGCTCCGGCCAACCCCAGCGGGCGACAAGCATTTGCTTGGTATGTTCGCTTACGGTAAAAAGACAGGTTGATAGTTTCACCAGAACTCTGGAAGCCAGGCGACGACGCAGCGGCATATACCCTGCCTCGCCTACGCCGTGAAAACTGAAAATCAACGGAATCGGCGGCCAGGTCGCATAGCGGGCTAACGCAACATCGCCCCAGGCGCCCCAGTTTCGGGCATGAATCACGCTCGGACGAACGCGACGGATCAGCCTGACCAGGCGAAACGGCAATTGCAACTCATTGGGCGATGAGTGAAAACAATATATATCGGTCTGCGGAGTAAGCCGATCGGCAATTTCAGCATCACCCTTGAGACAGGCGATCGAATGACGCATACCGTTACCGCGCAATTCGGCGATCACGCGCGCCAGAGACAATTCCATCCCCCCCGGCGCCAATCCGGGTACGACGTGCAGGATATGAATGTCTTCGCAGGAATTATTCACGTTTTGAATATCACCGTCGAGTGCTTTTTCTCTGATTGCTTCAATGCGAGATTTTGTTTTTCGCTATCTTTTTCTGTTACAGCGATCTCGGCCAGTTGATTATCGAGGCATCGTTGCAGGCAAACCGGCAGCAACAGCCACCACCAAAAGGCTTCCATATACAACAGAGTACTGGTAAGCCCGGAAACGATAAAAACGGCGAGCGAGGCGGCCAGAGCACTGCCGACCATTTGAAATTCGGTACGATATTTCTGAGGTAGTGTGGCGACGCGACGCCGGATTCTTCGGAGCATCAAGAAGGAATTCAATATCAAGACAAGCAGCAATGCAAAGCCATGCAGGCCCAATTCGGCGGCGCACCGGATGTAGGTATTATGGGCATCCCGATTTTTTGCCTGCGGTGAATACCGTCCGATATTCTGATAAAAGTTCCCGGCGCCCACGCCCAAGGGATTAGCCTTGATCATTTGGATGCTGTCTCTCCATATCTCTATACGGCTCTGCGCAGACCGATCCTGAATTTTCGAGCCTTCCAGTATGGTTTTACTACGAATGATATAGCGAGTATCCATCAAAGCGAAAAATCCGATACCGGCGATTATTAAACTGGCTATAATCTTACTACGATGTCGCTTAGGGATAAACAGGGCCAGGGTCAGGGCCCCGCCGACCAATCCGAGCATACCGACGCGACTCCGTGTAAGGACGATGGCATTCAGAGCAAAAACACCGCTGATAGCGCATAGTATTTTCCCGGGCCAATGTGTTTTTGAAAACATAATTCCGATAATAGGTACCATCGCGGCTAAAAACACTGCCAGGTCATTGGAGGCGCGAAAGTCAGGTCCGCCAATATTTTCCAAACGTCCGGAAATAAATGCACTTTGTGGCATCTGGTACGCTCTAATCCCTAGGTGGACCGTACCGAGAATCAAGGCCCAGAAAAATATATTGAGATAATTAATACGCGTAACGATATGGGTGATCAAAAAAGCAAATATAACAATTTTTAATAATCGCATTGAAGGATGATCGATATAAGGGCTCTGGTAGATTTCAATAGTAGTTACTTCCCCAAACACCATCGAGAGCCAGATAATCCCTAAAAACAAGAGCGTAAATTTTTCCTGTTTTTCCAAAATTGACTTACCAAAGCGGAGTTTTCTCCAGTTAATAGCAACGCCTATTATAGTTGATAAAGCGAGAAAATAGTAATATCGAATACCCCAATGTTGAATAGGGACGGTCCACCAGCCCGTCGCTATCGTATAGTAAAGGACGCCGCCGACAATCCCAAACAGAGGCGCCACCCAGGCGCCAACGCAGCAAACAAAAAATCCTACTAGAAATATTATTGTTACAATCGGCATAAGAACTTAATCCACAATGATTTACGTTGCCATATACATTCTTCTTGCCCTCAGTCATGAAACAGAATCATATATCTTAAATCGGCGAAATCAGGCAATATATTCAGGCATATATTGGGGTAATCCGAGAATCGTACCTTCTTTAGTGGTTCGCAGTTCACAGCCGATATAACCATGACTCTTCTTAATCCCTCTATGTTTCTACTCATGTACGGTGCATACTTTTTACCTGAGGACTTAGGATGAAGGATGTTTGCTATCCGATTTGAAAACCCACATGTATGATATAGCGAAATTGGACAGTGTTCCTACCATGACCCCGATGATGGCGGCATGAAAAATGTGAACCGCGAACCATGGTGTCAACTGGATCAATAAAATGCTGGTCAACCAACTTAGAAACGCCCCTACAGAACAACTGGCAACGAATTTGCCATACTGAGAGAAAATATTCCCCTTTCGACTATAGCTGAACGTCAGTCTCCGGTTCAGCCAAAAATTCCACGTCATCGCAATCCAGATCGCTATTGCCCGAGCCATAGGAACGGGAAGGTTCAAACGTATCAAGAGGTAAAACGCAAAAAGGTCAACCCCCATCCCCGTAGCGCCAACCCCACAGAATTGTACGAATTGAAACATCCGACCGAATTTGAAATCTGCAAGTCTCTTGAGATGTTTGATATAATTGAGTTGCTCTTTGAAATTCAGCTTGCTTTGACCGAACTCGCGATCAGCAAAGTGGATGGGAATTTCCCGAATATTCTTGCTTTTGCTCTTTACGATCAACTCTAATCCGATCTTGTATCCGACGGGATTCAATTCCGTTGCCTTCGCAAAGACCTCCCGGGATATGGCGAAGAAACCTGACATGGGATCTTTAATTCGTGTAAAAGGCTTGGCTAGTAAAGTTGCCACCTTACTGTTGAGCCAGCGAACGAGTCCCCATTGATCGTCGGTGCTGCCTCCGGGAACGTATCGGCTGCCGATAACCATTTCCACTTGAGGATCATCGAAAGCATTCACCATTGCCGGGATCGCTTCCGGTGGATGACTCAGGTCCGCATCCATGCAAATCAGAAGCTCCCCCTTGGTTTCTCGAAATCCCCGAATTACGGCGGAACTAAGGCCCCGTTGGTCTTTTCTCACAATCAATCGGATCGGATGGCCATTCTTAGTCAATTCGTCAACTGTCTCTTCAGTACCATCCCGGCTGTCATCATCAACGATTATAACCTCGTAGGGCATTTGTAGAGGAGTAACAGCCATCCTGATCCTATCTATCAAGGTCGGGAGGTTCTCACTCTCCTGGTATGTAGGCACGATAATTGACAGCGAAGATATCATCGGCGATGACTTTAATTCATTGGGAAGATTTTTCATTTTCTGCTTTCTCATACTTCAAATTCATTAGCATATTGTTTCGTTATTCCGGATTCGTGGTTAGGGGGGATTGATTGTGGGCTACATACCTATTAAGCAAGTCCTCTCTGTATAGAGTTGCTTTCCGACGAGACCGTCCCCAGGTGAATACCAACGACCAGATCAGAAGCCCAAGCAGCAAGACATTTCTCGCCGTTAATAAAACGGTCCCTCCCACAGTAGGGCCGAGTAGAACCGAAGAACCGTCGGCGCGAATATCGCGGCCTAAAATGGAACGATCCCAAAAGATTGGGGAGATAAGACTGGTCAAGGCGCACACCAATAAAAACATGCCGAAATAAGTTAAACGAGCATTGCGCCTCAGTGGAACCAGAGACACGAACGGGAGAAGCCACAATAAATATTGAGGAGAAAGAACTTTGTTGAAAACAATAAAAATCCAAAGAAACACGAGAAGAAAAGCTACAAATTCAGTCCGATACTTCGTTCCAAGACGAACGGTAGCGGTTTCTACAGAGGCCCCTTGTTGTCTGACTCGTACAAACTTGATTGCCAGCAGTGAGACTGCAAGTACTATAAATCCCCCTGTCAGCCAGGGAGCCCCGTGCGCCAACCAGGATGAAAACGAATTGCGAACATCCATGCTCTGATGCGAGGAGTACACTTCTAGCGACGTTCCGAAATGCCGAAACCAAACTATAATCGTCCCATATAAGGAGGTGATCTCAATCCCCCGGGTTTTATGGTACTGAAAAAAGGCAAAGATACGTCCCCCTGCAAAAATGTAGAAGGGCAATATCCAAACCATAGTAAGTATGATAAGGAGTATAAGCCGACGGCCGCACTGTTCGATCATACGTAGAAAGACAGGCATCTTGCGTAGGCCGACAACGGCATGTTTTGGCAGGGATGCTACGATCCAAACGGGAACGAGAATCAGTGGCACGAACTTGAAGGCAATCGAAGCGGATAAAACAACAAATGACCCGAAGTAGTGCCCTCGGCTCAGGAGACATAATAATCCCAAAGCGAGTAGAACTGTCAGCATAATATCGAGTCGTGTGTGCACGATGGATCCCAGAATCACCCCCCCCAGTACATACACCATAGCCCGTTCCACCTTTTCCCGGTTCGATTCCTTTGGAAAACATTTCGCGATGAGGACCAGCAAACAAACAAAGCACATTAAATCGCAGATCGCCATTTCTAAACGATATATAGCGCGATATTTCCGTAGATAGGCGTTTGAAACATCCGTTTCCTCCTGAGAAGATGATAGGAACCAACTGGGCACAACCATAGGAATAATAGCTAACGGCGGATATTCAAACGCCCGGACGTGAAACACGGTTTGTCCTTCTCGCGAGGCCATCTCTTGCGCTTTGGCATAGTTCGCATACAGGGCAACGTCCGTCCCGCCGGATTCCGGCACCACAAACCATTGGGCCAAAAGCAGAAGTACCCGAGTGGCAAGAAAAATACCAAAGATGAACATGGTATTACCAAACGCCGGGGCATAGCAATCCTGTTCCGTTTTGCTATGAGCGTTAGTGTCAGGTAGCTTCTGGTTCAATTGGTACTTTGTCATTCTTCACCCATTTTACTCAAAACCAAGTGTCTTAAGATCCATCTTGATCCGATTCTTAATGATCGGAATGGGCAGATTGATGCTTTGGGCCGTTCGGTTCGCCTTTGCCGTTCTAATGTATATGTGAACTTGGGCAGGGGCCACACCAGGCCGATAGATCGTTTCCATCGACCTATCCAGGACATAGTTTTTTGTCTGTTTGAGATATTGCCGGACTAGTTGTTCGGATTCCAGATTGAAGGGGATCTTGTCTTCCACAAAAATTACATGTGGTGCATATTGTTCAATGATAAAGTCAACCTCTTCAATACTATGGACATACTGTTCGTATTCATAACGGGGATCGCTGGCACAGGAGTAAAATAACTTACTACCCCGTAAAATCAGGGTCCCTTCTGGCCCCAGTATTTGCCTGGCGGCCAGAATAAATTCCGGCTCCCGGGCTCCAGCGTACAGGATGATTTCCCCCTGCATTGAATTCCGATAGGCAGCGACGCAGGGGAGGTAGTCCCGCATGATCGGCCTCGGTTGGCTGAAACCCAAAGCGGCAAAGGCCAGCAAGAAGACTGTGGTTACTGCTGAAATTATCGCTCGCCTCTGTATGCGCGTCAGGATTTCCTCCGCCAGCAAACCAATCATTAAGGCAAGGGGTAAGAGGCAGTAGAAAAGGAACCGTTCTTCCTTGTGCTGCACGAGGACATTGAACAGGATACCCATAATTAGCCAGAAAAGCCCAAGCCACCACACTCTGGTTCGCTGGAAACAGCCCGTGACTAGACCCGCAATCGCCAGTATGACAATGCCCCAGCCCGCGCCGGACACAATTCCATGTAGAACAATACGCCAACTATCCCATCCGAACCATGTGCGTAAAGGTCGTCCTTTGCTTATCAAATCTATTACATGCCCTCGAGTCAAAAGGGTCGCCGTAAAGAATCCACCCACTATGATGAAAATGACAGCGCTAGCTGTGATCAAATGACGAGTCGGAATGTTATAACGTTTGCGTCCAGCCAGAGACCAAAAGAAAAGTATGGGCAGGAGAAAAATGGCTTGTTGCTTGAAAAAAGGAACTGCTACCGCCGCCAGCGTGAAAAAAAACAGCCTCTTCCCAGTGGGCTTGTCAAGGTATTGAAAGAACAGCAACACGGATAAGCTCAGAGCAGCCAGAGTAGGCATTTCCAGCATGGCCTGACGCGACCACGTGACGATTAAAGGCATGCATAGGAGGCTGCTCGCGCCGATAAGGGACGCCGCTATACTACATTTGCGAGACAGCAGGAGAAACGTCATAACCAGGGTAATCAACGAAAATCCCAGCACGGTTATCCTGGCGGAAATCGAGGATACTCCCAGCACGGCAAAGACACCGGCCTCGACCACGGCAAAGGCCGGCGGATAGTGCAATCCAATTCCTAAGGCAGGATACCTCGCATATTGCCGTTGTGCAAATTCCATGGGATAAAACCATTCTTTCGGTCCGGCCGCCAGAAAGTCATGAATCAGCACTCCATCCATTGCGTGTACCGCTCCATCGGTCCAGTCGAAACCACTTTCAGTGAGACTTCGGCCGTACACCATTACTCCCAGTAAGCAAAGAATGGCTAATCCTCCCGCTATAAAGCAGGCTGAGGGTGTGTTTTCAACCTGAATGAGGTTTGTCTTTTTAGAACTCGCACTATCCTCAGAAATGTCATTATTCCGTTTCTGATCTATATCCGTTGAATGCGTGGGAACCGAAGAGCATCCATTCGTGTCCGAACATTTCATGTCATCACCCTTAAATCAACTATTGACATCGTATCTGATATTTTCGATTTATGATACATAATTAATGATTGTACTGAATTCATATTATTTATGCAAGTCGTTCTTATTACAATTCGCGGATTCAATTCCCAAGTGTGACACGTGGGTCTGCTATGCTACCCGGCTGGCGATCAACCACAGTTTTTACGATGTCGGCTTACGAAGAATCCAGGAAAACAACCTGCCCTTGTCGGGGGCCAGCAACCGCATTACTCCATCAAACCCACGCCGAATCCAGGGGTGCGGGTGAAGCATCTCGCCCCCATAATCGGTGAACCGAAGTACCTCAATGTGATAAGGGGAAAAATGCCTCTCGATTAATTCTGACACCTCGAAACCGGCGGTCTGTTCGTGCTCCTCTCCTTCCTCAGGGACACTTACGTCCACCAAGTCGCGCAGTGCGGCAAGGGTAAGAGGCTCATCAAGGAGCCCCTCCGACCGGAGTTGGCGATTGATCGTATCGAGATGTTCGTGTTGTTCGTACTGGTCAATCGCAATACCCAGTTTGCGCTTGATCCGTTTTAGGTTTCGTGAAAATGATCCATACCAGAACAGATTCCAGATAAAGCGCTCCAGGCGAGTCAACCAGCGCGAACGGAAAAACGCCGCGTTCGGTTCATGTCCCAAACAGAAATACCCTCCAGGTTTCAACACGCGATCGATCTCGGCCAGTACATTCGTCAGGTTGGCAAGATGGTGAATACCCGCATTCAGAGAAATCCAATCGGCACAACCGTTTTCCAGGGGGATATGGGCCGCATCGCCTACTACGCCGACAAACCGACCTTCGTCAACGGGTAACGACTTCTGGTATTGCCGCAGTGCTTCTCCCGACAAGTCGATACGCACGATCCTGATCTCTTCGGACAGCCTCTCCCGGAGCACTCGAGGAACAAAACCCGTTCCCGAGCAAATATCTACTCCGAACGACATATTCGCATTGGACAGTAAGGGAGCGACGTCCCTTGCCCAGAATATTCGTTCGATCTTATGCCGCTTGTGATGAAGCTCATTGAAAGAATCTGCCTGAAGATCATGATAGATTTCATTGATGCGGGTAATGAGCTTCTCCCGATCGGGCGGTTTAACTCCATCCGGAGAGAATGATCTGTCGGTTACATCCGTCATACCTTAATTTCTTACCTATTACTGCTTACGAGTACCTGCTCTATCTGCTCTGCCATGTAGCAAGCGTAGGGCGGGCTGTGCCCGCCATTTCTTCTTATAGCTTATAGGCTACAGCTTATTACAACTACTTACGAGTATTCGCTCTATTTGTTCGGCCATGTAGGCCTGACTGAGAGTAACGTTGTCATTCAAGACGTTTCCGGAACTGCTTAAATCGGAATCCAGGACACTCATTATGGTCATGGCGATTTTCTCCGGATCATCAGCGGGCAACTGCCATATTGCACAACCGCCGCGACGGATTACGTTACATACTTCCTCACCGGCGCCAATCGCAATAACGGGCTTTTTCAGACCTATATACTCCAGTGTCTTCGCCGGGATCGTCGCCAACGCCTCGATCCCGCTCTGGCCAAACAATAACGCTACGTCCGCTCCTTTGAGATAGCCCAGGGATTCTCGATGCGATACCCGCCCCAGAATACGCACATGATCCTGTACTCCGTAGGCTTGTGCCATCTGCTCGATGGGCTTGCCGTTATACGTGGTAGGACCTAAAAACACTACCAGAACTCGTGGCAATGTTTCCGGAGATTCCCCCTTAAGATACTGCAAAGCCGCCAGCATCGGCTCCGGACTGCGGGGACCGTAAAAGCCACCGGTGTGTAAAAATACCATACGCTCAGTATCGATCTTGGTCGGTTCTATACCGGCTAGCAGTTCCGGATTAAAGCCGTTGATGATGGTACAGATATCATTCGTTCTCGCAGGGTAACGTTGTATCAAGTGCTTGCGAATGCCATCCCAGGCACAGGTAATACGCTTCGACCGGCGAACCACCATCTTCTCGAGCAGTGTGTTCACAGAATCGTGGGCGGCATAAGGCACTTTCAGAAAGGCGCTGCCGCACCAGGGATCCCGAAAGTCCGCCACCAGTGGAACCCCCAGCAATCGGGAAAGCAAAGCGCCTGCTAAAAAGGACGACCATGGAGGCGCCGAGGAAAAGATAACATCAGGACGCCTTCGAACCGCCTGGTACAAACCCGCCGCCAACGCCGTCGGCGCCCACCCGGTACTGCCGTCCGGTACGTGCAGCCACCAGCTCAACCAATCCACCAGGAAGCGGAATCCACGGGGACCGGCTTGCTTATCCCCCCGGCTCTCCTTGGAAACCAAAGGTATTGGTTCAGTTTTTGTCCCCCTGATTTTTTTGAGAAATCGAGGCTTCAGGATTCGCGCCGCCAACAGCGGTAGATCGATACCGGCGGTACTGACCACTTTGACCTCAACAGGTATCATTTGAGTTAATGATTCATCTACCGCCGCATCGGCGGGCGGACGGGAGGTAATAACGCTCACCTGATATTTCTGTTCGACAAGATGACGACAGAGCGCCAGCATTCGATGGGCCCCGACCACCGCTTCCGGGGGAAAGGCCTGGGTGACGAGCATTACCGAATGCGGTCGCTTCATTTGTTCGACTCTCCCAGTTCATGGGCCAACGCAGCGGCATACAATATCCAACCCAAGTGGTAGGGCCTGCACTCCCGACAAACATACCCCTTCGTGAACTCGCGGGTATCCGAACCTCCCAGCCAGGACGAACGATGCATTCGCAGCCGCTCACAAACTCCCAGTCCAAATCCTCCGGTCCGCGATGGATCGTCACGCTGAATCGCTCGCCAGACGACCGATTTCTCGCGATCTATTAGCGATTCTTCTGCTAGTTCGTCGCGATCTTGCATCCATCTGAGACTTTTTTCCACAGCGACTAGCAGATTCTCACTCTCAACGCCTGCCAGACGAGCCGCTAATAGAGCCATCGGGCCCATAGCGTCCTGGTGAACGCTGTAAACCGGATACCTGACGACCGGCTGAGAATCCTTCACACGGTAAATCCACCACCATTGTCCCTGTTCCCCCTGGACTCGGCAGAGCTGATCGACATTACGCTGAGCGATTGGTAATGCCGCGGGATGGTTTTGGGCCTTGGAATAATACGATAGTCCGATAACCGGATACACCTGGGACGCGAAAGATCCAAGTTTGGCGTTCATGCGCCCGATAAAAATATTTTTTCGCATCGACGGTGTTGCCAGGGAAAACAAACCGGATTCTTGCGATCTGCTTTTCATAAGTTGGCCATATACTCGTTCAGCTAGTTGGGATAGTTCGGGTGGCCCAAGCTGTCTTTGGATGGCTATGCTCAGGCCTGTTAGAAGCCACCCCAGGCCCATACTGCTATAAGAAATATTTCCCTCCTGAAGCGAAGCAGTGCGAGCTATGAGAATCCGGGCCACTTTGTCTATGCGGGGATCATCTCGAAGCGCCAAAGACCAGAGCGCCAATCCGACGTCGCCCAGGGATATCTCCTCATCACACCAGGCGACCAAACGGTCGGAAATCTTGTCAAGTGGAAGGCCCGTCGAGCGGCCCAGGGTTTCCTGCAGGGTCAGGCCGATTAGCGACATCGCCGTATAACGCAGGGAGAGGCCCGACAGGATGAGATTCTGCCGGGAATCGGCTTGGGCAATTTCACAAAAAACGGATTCCTCGGATAGAAACATTTTGGGCAAACCGTCTAAGGCCGGCTGGACGAATGTATCATCGTAGATGGCGTTGATATGTTCTATGACGTTCATAATTCATATCCGTGATGGTAATGGCATGGGCAAAGCACCTGGCCCTAACATAACAATTCTCGCTGATTGTACTCGTTTTCGTACTGTGATTAAAGGTATTTTTTTTGAAGCGGAGGTCTAGGCAGTTTAGGCTATCGACATGCTAAGAAGCGATTTAATGGAGTCTTGAAAACCTCATAGCCTCGAAGACGCCAAGACTCGAAGACTCACTATTTTCTTTGTGCCTTCGCGTCTTTGAGGCAATTTCGTGTTTCGGATTTTCGGTGGTACGTTGCGCTGTAATAATAGTTAAATTGGCTCTTCTCCAAAAAAGTTGGTTAAATTTGATTGCAAGCGGATTTTCAATCGGTTTGGGTATATTAATTTTTTTCGGCGCGTTCGGCGAGGTTGATATTATTGTATTGGAGGAGAGTACCCTGGGCGCGGTGGATGTCGGCAAGTGCGATATTGTATTTTAGGATGGCCTGGGCGAGTGAGCTTTGGAATTGTGCTAATCGCTCCTGAGCGAAGAGTTTGCGGTCGAGAAAACCAATCTCGCTTTTGGCGGCGGCGTCTTCCATGGCCAGATAAGCCTGCAACTCGCCGGCTTCGGCTTTTGCCGCCCGTAGCCGCACAGCGGTTTCCTCATAGGCACTTTGCAGTGATTGCAGTGAAATACTGACATCCAAAACGATTTTATCTTTATAGCTCTCCAGTCGTAGTTTTTCCTGACGTTCCTGTAGTTCTGCTTTTCGTAATTCGGCAGTTGGGCTGCGATTTCCAATGGGGATTTCAAAGCTCAGGCCTGCCAGATAGTTGACCGTATCGTAATCCGACTGGTTTTGCCATGCGGTTCCCATCGAGCCTGCAGCCGCGGTGATTTCCTGTCGAGCCAGCAGGTCGAGGCGGGGCAGCAGTTGGTTTTTAGCGACGCCGACGGCAAGGCCGGCGGTATCAATGGTTAATTCCTGGGAAATAAGCTCGGGTCGAGTCTGCAGAGCGATTTGGAACGCTTGCTTACGATCGACGGGGCATGGGTTGGTGGTCGGTTCGTCCATGGGGATAATTTCCCACATCCGGCGGAGGGGCAGATTCGGATCGTTCATGCTTTCCAGGAGTCGATCCTGCTGTATGAGGACGTCATTGCGTGCGGAGACCAGATCGCCGCGGGTTCTTTCGATCAAGCCACGGTTCCGGGCGATAATGCCTGCGCCGGCATCTAAATTGACGCGATTTTCCAACCGCTGTAGCGTAATATCGGCCTGTCGGACCAGTTCTTCCAGTATGCGAACCCGCTGTCGGGCAAACACCAACTGCCAATAATTTCCTTCCACGGCGGCCACCGTCTGAATGACCTGGAGATTAAACTGCTGCTGACTGATGGCGAAATTATTCCGGGAGGCATGAATGGCGGCGCGGTTGAGGTCGATACCGAAGTCGCGGAGCAGGGGTTGGCGGAGTTCCAGGTCGAGGCTGGTCTGGTAGAACGGATTGCGGAAGAGACCTTCTTCTTCCATCCGCAGCCGCCGGGCGCGTTGTGCCAGTTCGATAGTACCGCCGGTGGGCATTCGTTTGCGCAGGCCCAGGGCATAATTGTAATCATGCAACTGATCGAACGGATCGGTGGGTACTTTTTCAAAGTGGGTTTTATCGCCCACCGTAATCGAATCGAGTGTAAACCCGGAATCGGGATTGGCCTGATCGGTCATACTGAAGTTTGCGGAACTAAAGAGTACGGCATCAAAAGCGGCTTCGGCCTGGACGACGTCGGCCATACGAATCGCCGGATCATGACTGCCGATCCGGATATCCAGATTATGGTCCAGAGTGCGGCGGATGCAGTCTTGAAGGGTGAGTGTAGCGGTTCTGCGCGGCTCATCCGTTAAAATAGGGAAATTCACCCGACTGAGTTGTTCCCAGGCCAGAACGTGAGAGCCGAAGGCGTTCTGAGCCGGCTTCTCAGGAGAAGCGGAAAAGACGAGTTCCGCCGAAACGATAAGTGCCACCGCTAAAACAAATGAAATCCATCCTGGTTTAGTGCCTTTAGCAATATATTGCATGGCTCGCGTTATCCCTTTCGCGTGCTGGTTTGAGATACAAGATTATAAAAGATAGCCACTTTTTGTCAAAGTATCCTTATTTTAGTCAGCAGATCCAATCCTCAGCAATTCATCGAAACGTTCATCCTCGGCCGCATCGAATTGTATGCTAAAATCGCGTGGCAATTTGCCGCCGAGATAGTCTTGCTTGATTACTACCTTGAAAGTACATTGATCCAGATCGAATTCCACGCAACGCAGATTCTCCGAGGAATGGCGATAGATATATTTATTTCTATCTTTCACTTTCTTCAGATCGCCCACGTTGAGATTATAGGGACTATAAAATTGGATGGTTATCTTCTTTTCCGTTAGATCGATGGGCGAAAGACGAGTAGCAATACCTCCCTGGATTATCAGGCTGGCTCTATAGGAATCCGTAAGGTTGTATTTATAACGGTAGTATCGACGCTGCAAAGCGTCCTTATAGTCCTGCAGGAAGAGCATAGGCGGTTTTTGTTTTCCTTTCATTTGGCCGATTCCGGCACCGGCGTAACTGCCGACGACGATATCCACCGGAACCGGTTCAGCCAGGCCGGTAAGATCGACGTTTTGGCCGGAGAAGGCAAATTTCCCCTTGGCCGGATCGAAGAGCAGAATAACCGAGGCGATACCGTCGGGCGAGCCTTCATAAACCAAATAGGTTTTTTTCCGGGTTTGGAGTTGCTGTAATAGTTCGGCGTCAATCGTGGCATGCCAGGGTCCCACCCGGACATAGAGTTGCCCGGCAGCGAAATCGTCCGGAGCGGCGGCATATCGTCCGGTTGCCTGGAAGGAGTCGGACGGCGATTGGCGGTTAGGATCCGCGGTGAACTTCAAAATGATTTTCTCCAGGTCCGTAGCTTCCGTTAGTACCCAGCCGTTGTCGTTGGGGTCGATTTGGTTGGGTTCGGCATCGGTTGGAAAATCTTCCGGCCAAAGATCCAGGACCAGACCGACCGAATCATGATAGTAGCTCCAGGTCAGGATATCACTGTTGGGATCGGTTGTGGTTTTAATCAGTACCAGTTCCTCATTAAATTGAGGCCACGTTTCCAGCGATTCGGTTTCGCTTACGACCTCCGTCGTTTCCTGATCGGGCTCTTCATCGATAGTAATACTCGTTCCGGTCTCGAAATCACCCGAAGCCAATCGCAGGTGCATATCGGGATAGACCGTCGCGGGTATGATTTGATCGATATCCACGGCTTCAAAGTAGGTTAAGCCGCCTATGACATCCTTGAAGACCCATACTACTTGCGTAGTGTCTCTTGCCAGCCATAGCGTCCGATCCGGTCGCGACCACTCGGGTACCGAAGTTTCCATGAGGGTGAGGCAGTTTATCCCGAGGAAATTTTCCCGGGAGGCGGTCAGACGAAAATCGTCGTCGGTATAAAGCCCCTGGCCACGATAAACTCGGATATCGCCGGGCGCGAGATGTAAAAAGGGAACGTCGCTGAGGTCGCTGCTGTCCGGATAGAATGTCGGCTCTGCTTGCCCGTACCAACTCAGTCGCCACCCGGTTCGCTCGCGATAAGTAAATTCCGGATCATTCGGATCGTAGTAATTCGGATTCGTCGGATCGGCGCTCGTATCTTCCAGGGTGAGTATCAGGCCGACAGAATCGTGATAATAGCTCCAGCCTGTCGGCGGTTCATTGGGTTCGGTGTGTTGAACTACTACCAGATCTCCGTCATAGACGTCCAGGCCGGGCAGGCTCCCACTGAAACTGATAATCTGCTGCGTCACGGTGTCCGGACCTTGTCCCATAGTTACGAGATTATTCGGATCTGCCGGATTGTCGGGATTGTAGTTGCCGTTGATTAATCGGAAGAGCATATTGTCCTCGGTATATTGCTCGAACGGAACAATATCCACAGGATTATTGGGATCTACCAATCGCTCTTCCCGTTCCGATCCCTCGTTACGAATATATTGGAGAATCCAGAGGTTTTCCTGGGTATCTCTGGCCAGCAGCAGCGAGAAATTATCGATCTCGGCGCCATCGCTCGCTGTTTGCAGCCAGCGTAAGCCGTCAATTCCCAAGTGAGTTTCTTTACTGAAATGATGGGTATATTGCTGCCCTTGGTATTGTACTTGCCCCAGATAGGTCCGTTCTATGTCTTGGCGTGCTTTTAAAAACGGCGTCTGTTCGAAATTATCACTGGTTTGGTCAAACGAGCGGATTTTCCACGCTCGCTCTATAATCACCGGCTCGACTGGTAGATCTGCAAACGCCTCATCCGCATACTCTGTCGGCGTCGTCGCGATGGCATCGACTACCTCCATGCCCCGAATCACCCGGCCAAAAACCGCATAGCCGTCGTTTTCACCCTCGCTGCTCGGATCCAGAAATGAATTATCCTGGTGATTGATAAAAAACTGCGAATTTGCCGAATCCGGATCGGTCTGACGGGCCATCGAAATCGTACCCCGCTCATTGAGAAGTCCGTTGTCGGATTCATTGACGATCGGTTCGTTCGGTTCATGGTAAAAGAGGGGATTTTTCCACCATTCGGGATCGGCAGTATTCGGATCGTCATCCAGATAGGTGTAGAGATCAGCGTCAAATGCGCCGACCTGGATCATGAAATCTTGGATCACCCGGTGGAAAATCAGACCGTCGTAGAAACCATAATCGGTGTAAAACAGGAAGTTTTCGACCGTAACCGGTGCGTCGTCCGGATACAATTCGAGGACAATATCGCCGTAGTTGGTTTCCAGCGTAACAAAGGTGATATCCGCCCACGCCGGTTGGGCCAGGACCGCTGCACCTGCTATCCCCATAAGTGCCAGCCAAAATAGTTTCGTTTTCATGTTCCCTTTATCTACAAATTGCACCTTATTGTCAAGACGAACCTTGGAGAAAAATTTGGTGAAATTTTAATGAATCAACGTTCCAATTATCGTTTTTTTGTAAGTATTTAGCTATCTGCAATAAAACATTAAAACGACCCGGGTGGCACCGCCAAGCGACCAACGGGAGCTTGGGGGTGGATGGTTCTGCAGGCCCACCCCCAAGCTCGAAGACTCGCTTGGCGGTGCCACCCGTCGCGACAGCGGTTTCGGTGGCAAAAAGGATTTACATCGCGGCGTTGTGAGTTTACAATATGGCTTTGTAAGGTTACATCATGAGATTGAACATCATGGATTACTGTATAAATAGAAGTTATCAGGAGATAATACACATGTCGGATTTAACGCAAGAAAAGATTGACCAAAGTATCCAAGATCGGAAAAATCTTTCTTTGGAATTCCAACGGAACATAAAAACATACGAGCCTTTTTTGAAAGTAGCGGAACAGGCATTCCAAGATGGGGCTTTACGTAAGAAGACCAAGGAATTAATGGCTCTTTCCATTGCGATTGTCACAAAGTGTGAACCATGTATGGAATGGCATTTAGACCAAGCTTTAAGGGCTGGAGCTACAGATGAGGAAGTATATGAAACCATCGATGTAGCGACAGATATGGGTGGCGGGCAGGCAATCGCCTATGCCCGCTTTGTCCTTAAAGCACTAAAGTATTTTAGAAGTAAATGAGATTCACCTGCGAAAATTTGCATAGTCTGTGGTTACATGCTTCGCGAGCTTCGTGGTTTAATACTTTTAGAGTTCACGAAACCGACGGCTTAAGCTGTCAATGCTGTCCAGTCCGAGCCACAGTTCCAGGAAAAGATTGTCCACGGCCTGGCGGTGGTCCGGGTCCGTGGGTAGATGGATCGGCCGAGAACGAGATAATTCCTGCAGGAATAAGCGACTTATTTGGCCCGGTAGATTCAGGCTCTGGAGAGTATCGTCGTTTAGTAAGTCATCTCGAACGGGCAAAGCACCGCTGATCTGGTACTGAAGACGTTGCGAATTAGCGGTCAACAGCGCCCGGGCCAATTCTTCGGCCGGTCGGGCATCGTCCTGGCCAGCGAGGACGACGGCGACAAAGGCACAGGAATATATGCCGTTCGCTTCGCTGCCCGGCAGTACGGTGACGCCGAGGGCATCGCCGAATTGCTCCCGATAGTTGTTATACATAGCGGAACCGTCCAGGGCGAGTCCACAGCGTCCTTCGGCGAACAGGTTAATTTGGTCGGCCTTGGCGAGGATGGGTGTGACGCGGTGCGTGTGCACCAGGTCGTAGATGAATCGAATCGTGGACTCGAAGGACTCGGTATGAGCCGCAACGCGTCCGTTATCCTGATACAGTTGCCCGCCTCGGCTGACCATGAGAGAAGCGATATGGGTAAAGGTCGGTCGGAACTGAAAGCCGTATTGGCCTCCATGCGTCAACTGCCGGGCGATATCCGCTAAGTGATCCCAATGCCAGTTGCCGGATGGAATTTCTACCTGCGCCTCGTTGATCAGATTCCGATTGTAATAGATTACTTGTGGATCTATCCCCAGCGGTACGGCGATATATTCGCTTTTCTCGCGGCAAAGAGTATCGATGCTATTCAACAATTTCGGATCACCGAGGATATTTCCGCTGATCGATTGCGAACGCGTGTCTTCCTGCCGGAAAAAGTTGACATGTTCCAATCCGCAGATTAAGACGTCGGCGCCGGTTGCCGGCTGCGTGACGAGTTGGGCGATTGCGCCCGGCTGCAGCAGATCCACCTGCTGGATCTGACAGCGAGGCGGCAGAATATGCAGATCACCCAGGCGGCTGAATAAGTTTACTAAACGCGGATGACTGCACGCGATCCGTAAATACGGAGTTACGTCCCGCCGTATCGAGACAATGGCGCTGCGTCGCTCCCGTCGATTGATCAGGCCGGATTGTTCCAGATGCGATAGAGCGGTCCGCACCGTCGCGCGGGATGCCTGGAACTGCCGGGCGATTTGTCTTTCGGAGGGAAGTTTATCACCCGGCTTGAGTTTGCCGCTGCTAACCAGATGGCTTAATCTTTCGGCGATACGACGATGCAGGGGCGCCTGAACGCCTCCGCTTTGGATCTCGCTGTTTGGGCTCATGGCATCCTCCTTCCTGTAAACGATGCCAAATTCCATCAACTCGCCTATATGGGAAAATCATGCAGATACAAAGGCGCTGAAGCGATATATAAGTTTGTATGAACTGTCCTCACAGCCTCCTATCACTCCAACCCAGCGCCGAGATGCATCCCTGGTACTACCTTGCTGGTATTTTAGCATCATAATCGAATCGAAGCAACCCTTAGCTTCTCAATTTCGGAGAAAAGTTTCATACAATAAAGAAATTTATTTTGGCGTGATTTCCGGGAAACTATTAAAGCCTGAAAAAGTAATAATTCCGTAAGTCTCTTTATGACAATAGTATATGGAGGCCAAAGAATTTATGACTTTCCCAACGGGCTGACGATACCTATACTGAATGGCGATGATGCAAAAGTAAATTTGTAAAGTTAGGAAATTTATAGGGATTTGGGAAAATTTTATGCCTATATATGAATATCTCTGTGAAAAGTGTAATTATCGTTTTGAACGTCTGGTTGCCGGGATGCGAAATAGCGACGCGCCGGACTGCCCAAAATGCGGGTCGCGCACGAAACGCATGCTCAGTGTTTTCGCCGCCCATACCAAAGAATCCACTCCCTGCGGCAGCAGCGCCGACGCCTGCCAAATGGCTCAGCAGGGCGGCTGTGGCAGCAGTTGTCCTATGTCATCGTAAGAATTACCCTCGAAAGTGTGCCACCAGATCATTTTTTTTTCGTCATTGATTCGACATTATGGTTTCGTCATTCGTCATTTCATTCGATCCCCTCCCTCATGGTCGGGGCTTGGATAGTATCTTCATCTCCAAGCCGCGCACGTAAGTAAGCGGTCAATAATTTAATGTTCCACAAAGATATGCTTCAGGGGATGGGTATCCCGGGCGTTGGTATAGAGCCCTTTGACATTGGGCCGAAAGGCGTGCACGTTGACATAATAATAGATCGGCAGAATGGGCATCTGTTCCTGCAGCAGCAGGTTCTCGGCACGTGCCAGAATGTTCAGCCGCTGGCCGGGATCCAGCGTTGCGGCCGCCTCGTCCATCAGCGCTTCGTAATCCGGATCGTAAAAACCGGAATCGTTATTGCCGTTATCCTTTCGCATCAGGTCCAGAAAGGTAGTGGGGTCCATGTAGTCGCCAAACCATCCGGCGCGAGCGATCAAAAATCGTTGATTCTTTTTATCTTCGGCAAAGGTTTTTACTTCTTTGCCTCGCAGCGTGATTTCAACCCCCAGATTTTTCCGCCACATTTCGGCGATCGCCTGGGCCGGCGTCTCGTGATCGTGTCCGGTATTATAGAGAATTTCCAGGGCGCCGAGTCCTTTTCCTTCGGGATATCCTGCGTCGGCTAACAACTGCCGCGCCCGCGCCGGATCATATCGCGGACCTTCGGAGCATTCATAACCGACGATGCTGTTGGGGGGAACGATATGATAGGCGGCAGGATTGCCCAGCTTGCGTACCTGGGTTACGATTGCCTCTTTATCCACTGCCAGAGTGAATGCCAGACGTACGCGGGCGTCCAGGAAGGGATTCGGCATGTCATTTACGACTCTTTTTTTGCAGTTGAAATTATAAAAATAACTCGCAAAAGACTGGCTCACATGAATATCGTCGCGGATTTGCTGTTTCGCCTGCTCGATCAAAGTGGGAGTGAAATCGAGCGTGCTTAGGTAATCCAGCCAATCCACCTCGCCGCGTTCGTAGCTGAGCCAGGCGGTGTTTTTCTCCGTGATGATCCGCACCATCATCGTAGCGGACGGGACGTTCTTTTGATCCCAGTAATATGGATTGCGACGCAGGAGCATGTAGCGTTTGAACCGCCACTGGTTCAGATAAAACGGACCGTTGCTGACTAATCCCGGATAGCCGTTGCGATGATAATCCGGTTTCGTCCACTGCGGGTCATAGGCCCACAGCGTTAGATCATTTACGATCGGATCATCCCGCACCCGCAGGATTTCGATGGATTCGTGCACCGGCATAAACGTGACCCACCCAAACAAATCCAGCATATACGTTACCGGCCGGAGCAATCTCACCTGAAGATGATGAGCATCCAGGGCCTGAATGGCCACGTTGGAGAATTCCGTATCCATTTCTGCCAGATGATGTTGTCGAAACCTCTCGGCGATTGTCGGCCAGTGCGGCGGCTCGCTCGGCGGGCTGAATATATTCAGAATTTCGAGAAAATTGGGTTCTTCTGTCAATACCTCAGCTAATGGTTTCTTTTTATCTTGCAGATCGCGCAGATGCGTCAGAATCCCAACGGCTTGATTCCGCCAGTCGTAATAGTCCTTGGCACCCTGGATATGATCCAGCAACAGAAATTTGTAGTCTTTGGCGATGCCCGGCTCGATGGCCCGACGCCATCCGCGAATGAAATCCGCCGCCGTTACTGGATCGCCGTTCGACCAGCGTGCGTCTTTTCGCAGCTCGAAGGTATAGACGCGACCGTCGGCGCTGATCCGGGGCGGTACATACGCCACCCCTTCGACCGGCTCAAGCGTTTTGGGATGATAGCTGACCAGACCCTCCCATAATCCCATGGCCAACTGATTCTCATCATGCCATGACATCTGAGCCGGATCCAGCGTCTCGATGGAATCCCCGATCGCATAGGTAAAATCCGCCTTCGGCAGCGGATTCTCGAACAGGGCGAACACTCCCAGGAAAATCATGATGACGAAAATCACAATTACAGCAAATAAACGAAACAATTACAATCTCTCCCATATCGGTTTGCTATCCATTTTAATCGCTCCCGATGATTATAGCATTACAATCGCGAGTCGTCTAGGAACCGATAGGGGATAGAAAAATGTCCGGTACTTATATTGCTTGACCTTCCTTATTTTCCCGCTATTCTTGTGGCATGAGAATCAACCATCAGACCCAGAGGAAGACCAAAAAAATGTACCGGATACCTTTATTTTTGGTGACAGAGGTGCAATTGTGAATGCAGGTAAAATAGCCAGAAACGTAAAAAAAGAACTTCGGCAAGCTATAGATAAACTCATTAAAGATGGGGCACTGAATTCAGAATGGCTTGAGAGAAATTCAAAATCTAGTCCCAAGCATATTCTTCATTCTCGTGTTTTAGGATTATTAGCCCAAATCGATTTTGGAAAGGGATGGATAACCGATATTGAACGTAGTTTAAAGCCTAGTGTCAAAGGGAGAAACAGTTTCACTCCCGACATTATAGCATGGAAGGGAAACTCTTGCGAAGCAGTGGTTATCGAGTATGAAAGTATAAATTCTTCGGATTCACGTGTAATAAGTAGAGATTTAGAAAACTACAAAAAATATATCGAACACCCGGACGTAAATGATTGCCAGCCTATTGTATGGATTATCGTTACAACTCTAAAAAGCGGTGAAGTTCAAAACGGAGATTGGTCGCGTTGGGACTGGGCGCAACAAAAGGAATACCATGGCAAAGACGAACCATGGGAAAAACTTCTAAAATCCCCTTTCAATTTTTGGCATAAAAAATATATTGAAGCGTTCAAAGATTCCTGCAAAGTAGAATGTCCGATTTATTGGATGAATATAGATTCAGGTAATATATCAATTGAGTTCCCATTGAGGGGAAGAATTAAGGGGGTCAAGAGAATTAAAGATGTCCGGTAGGACAAAATCTGGGGACTCCACACATATTTTTTTGTTGTAATTATGTAGATGGAATAAATTAAAGATGTCTGGTACAGTATTAGCTTGCATCTGACTGGGACTGAATGTTAATTTTTTACATCTACCCGCCGATCAGATTTTTCTTGATATCCCGCAGCGTCCGGGCGCGGTCCACCACTTCCTGGGGCGGATCGGACAATTTGAGTGTGCTGGTAATCTGCCAGGCCTTGTTGGTAATTCCCTCTTGGCCAAGAAGCATCCGCCAGGCCATGTCCAGCGTAGTGGGATTACCGGATTTGATGGCGTTGATGAACCGGGAACCGGTGCTCTGGATTCTCCCCCGGGTAACGACCAGATTCCGGATCTTATTCTCAACTTCGATCAGCAGAGTCTCCAGCGCCTGCTGATTTTTTTCCTGCAGCAGGTTTAAGGGAGTATTTCCCTCGAGGTATTGCGTGCCTTTGACATACCGTTGGTAGGCGAGAGTATATAAGTTGGCGGCGCGTTGGAGCAATTTCTTACGAGTGGCTTCCTCGGCATAGATGGCATCATTGCCTGCGACGGTCAATAGCTGTGTAAGTATAATTATATCCGCAGATTCGTTAATCACCTGCCAGCGTTGATAGTGATCGATTCGCTTGGCGACGCATTGTTCTAAAATAGTCACGCTGGCCTGAATGTCCAGTAGATCGGCGGCCAAGGCGATCTGTGCAATCACTCCCTCCGAATTTGTCTTATCCAGACATCCGTTTAATCCCTGCAGGATCGGTTTGATGTACCTGGTATTATCTATGCCGCTCGTGAGAGCACTTTGCAGGTTCACACCGGCCAGACCTTTCGCGGCCCAGTACCGGATTTCTTCCGAGGCATCTTCCAGTACGCGGATTAGATCGTCCGCCAGAATCAGGTTGTCACACGTCGCCATGATAATCACCGTGGATAGGGCGATATGTCGACCGACTTTCTGCTGCAACGGATCCTGGCTTTGCTGCTTTTTCCGGGCCTGCTGTAACGCCTGAACGCACACGTCTTTTACCGCACGGGAATACCTATCGGAATAGGATTTCCGGGTCGCCGTCACATTGGACATGCTCTGCGTACATTCCACCAGGTCTTTCGCCACCCTGGACGCTTCGGTCAGGTCCTTAGCGAGTATCAAAGCGTTAAACTGCTGATTCACGAATTCGTCGAGTGTCTCAAGAGAGGCATCCGTTAAAGTACTGCTGGAGCGCACTTTATCCACATTAGCCTTCGTGGCCGCCTCTACTGCGGGATAGGCCATTAAAACGAATACAAATATGCTCCCCATAGATGGCCCAAACTTTAGGACCGAAACACCTTTGCTCATAGATTGCACTCCATGCTGATTGTCTGGGCGGGTTGATACCCCTCAAGCCAGGTTCGATGTACATCAAATTCTTACATTTAGAATAATTTACCCGTATAATACTGTCAAGCAGATTCCCGATTGGCCATTTTGTCGATTTTATGATAGAATCGACTCCAGCATAAAAAATGTAAAATAACCATAATGTAAGCCTCCTCCGCGAGGAGGGGGATCAATTTCACTGTGGTTACAGTATCGTATCCATCCCCCGCCTAGCGGCGGGGGCTTTGAGACGATGGATTTTGAGACGATGGATTAGGATTACGAGGGATTGGCCAAATGGCGGAAATTGACGATGTGCCGGCGATTTTGGACGATTTGAGCGGCAGGATTCAAAAAATCCACCGATCCCTCGATATCCCTGCCAAAAAGTCCCAGTTGCAGGCTCTGGAGCAGCGGATGGGACAGGCCGGTTTCTGGGATAATTCCGAGTCGGCCCAACAGACGGTCGAGGAGCTCAAGGCCCTGAAATCACTGCTCGACCCGATTGAGCAGACCCTGGCCCATGGTGAGGAATTGAATCTGCTCTGGGAGATGGCCCAATCCGAGGACGATCAGCAGACCCGGCAGGAAGTGGCCCAATCCCTGGATCGATTTCGCAGCGAAGTGGAAAAAGTGGAACTGGCCTCCCTGCTCAGTGGTCAAAATGATGCCGGCGACTGCTTTTTCAGCCTCCATGCCGGCGCCGGCGGGACCGAAAGCTGTGACTGGACCAATATGCTCCTGCGGATGTACACCCGCTATTTCGACCGCAACAGGTATAAATACGAGGAAATCAGTCTTACACCCGGCGAAGAAGCAGGCATTCGCTCCGTCACGCTGCGGGTTAAAGGCCCGTATGCCTACGGCTATCTGTCCTGCGAAATGGGCGTGCATCGACTGGTGCGGATCAGCCCGTTTGATGCGAACAAGCGGCGGCATACCAGCTTCGCCGCCGTCGATATATTGCCCGATCACGGAGAGCAGGCGGAGGTGGAAATCAACCCGTCTGAAATTGAGATGGATTTTTACTGTAAGGCCAGCGGCGCCGGAGGACAAAATGTCAATAAGGTCGCTACCGCCGTACGCGTCCGTCACATTCCGACCGGTATTGTGGTCGATTGCGTTTCCGAACGCTCCCAGCACCAGAACCGCGCTTTGGCGCTGGCGATCCTGAAGGCCAAGATCGAGCGGATGGAACAGCAAAAACGCGATGCCGAGCTAGCCAAGATCTACGGCGAAAAGGGCGAAATCGCCTGGGGCAACCAAATCCGCTCGTATGTCCTCCAGCCCTACCAGATGGTCAAGGACCATCGCACCGAGCACCAGGTCGGCAATCCCCAACAGGTCCTCGATGGCGAGATCGACGACTTCATCGCCTCCTACCTCCGCCACCGCGCCGGTACAAAATAACTAGAAACATAATCTTAAAACTTGTAAATATAATTTCCGATTTTACCTTGACACCCGGCCCACTGTACCTTGTATGTCCTGGTACACCTGTTCCAGCAAGGCGGTGTCAAGTCCCATCACCCAACTTTCACGCACAGGATCGTACCAGTGGGCTTCGGTTTTGATTTCAACTTTATCATTGCTGGCGGGAATTTTAGCGACAACCTTAGTACGATAATTCTCTCTAACCTTACCGGTAGTGGTAAACATCCATGCAGTACGAATATATCCACTGTCTTTGTCAATGACCTCAATATCATAGTTTTTCGCTATGGTATCGGCCACCCGATTATATGCCTCGTCTCGCTCTATCCCGGGACGAAACTCGACTACCTTCCATGTTGCCAAACTGGTACGAACAAACGTCGCAGGCGCACAACCGCTTAACAGGGCTACAACAGGCACTATCAACGCACTACCAATCAGATATTTCGTTTTCATCATGTCAATCCTTTCTTTTAAAGTAAAATAGTACGGAATTCAAACAGAACGTCAAATAGAAGTTCCCTTCGCTGCTATCCCGGTAAAATGCTTTGACAAACGAGCTTCCCTGCTTATAATTAAAATTCAGAAGTCCATATTGTATACGAACATCAAATCCAGTCAATTACAAAATCAAGTGTAGTTTCAATTCAATCCAACAGGTCGAAAAAGCGGGGTTTGATGCCGACACAATCGACCCTTAAGATAGCTTCCTCCCGTCAGGTCATTGCTCAAACGCCAATAGGGCTGCTTCTTCCGTATCGTAAATTTCAAAAATTTTATTGACCTTGGTGATCACGAACATTTCCAGCAGATTGGACTTTATACAGCATAACTTCAAAACGCCTTCCTTTTCTTCTATGGTCTTGTTCAGGCGGATCAGCGACCCCAGCGAGTTCGAACTCAGATGCACCACGCGCGCAAAATTCAACACCATCTGCACCGGGGCGTTCTCTTGAGCCACCGCAAACAGTGCATCCGTGATGTCGCGGATCGTGATCTCATCCAGAATGTCCTCGTCCAACAGAGCGACGACCGTAACGCCTCCTTTGTGACTGACTTTAATATGCGGCTGCTCCATAGCAAATGCTCCTTCTTCGTCATTCGGTATTCGTCATTGATTCTTCACTCGTACTTCGCAGCGAAGCGCTGCTTTGCAGAGTAGTATTCGAGTTTCGTCATTCGTCATTTTATTTTATAACTGACGGTCAT
>Ga0114922_10000867_pt1 | contig 29035 bp, 23 predicted proteins | sample AartaG_FD_100975 | JGI IMG/M metagenome (GOLD analysis project Ga0114922, IMG submission 100975) | Deep subsurface microbial communities from Aarhus Bay to uncover new lineages of life (NeLLi) - Aarhus_00045 metaG | ecosystem: Environmental > Aquatic > Marine > Oceanic > Sediment | place... | reverse complement strand
CTCTCTTCGAGAATATTCGCCAACTGTTCGGACGAGCATTGACTGATATAGTGTTGATCAAGAGATGATACGATTTCTTCCACCTCATCCATCTTTCCTTTCAGAAATGCCATCTTCTCTATCAGCTTTTGCTTGTCTTCGCTTTCCCAATACGCTCCTTCATCGATCACATTCATGTTAGGTATATATCGCTTCTTTATATATTTCAGTTTCCCTTTAAAATGGATTGTGATTCCCATTATAAATCCTTCATTTCTGAAAAATCGAGAGGAAATTAAAATTGTTCCGATCTCTAAATCTTCCCTCTGTTCTTTCGCTCCCTTCTCCGCGACCACCACTTCTCCAACCTCTCCTTGATTTTTTTCTCCGCTCCTATCTCCCTGGGGCGGTAATAAATCCGGTCCTTTAATCCGGGGGGTAAAAACTCATGCTCAATAAAACCGCCTTCGTAATCATGGGCATATTTATAACCCCTGGCATAACCCATCTCCTGCATCAATCCCGTAGGTGCATTCCTCAGATGGAGAGGTACGGGTTCCGGTGACAGTTGTTTGACATCATTCATGGCTTCATTGATGGCAACATAGGCCGCATTGCTCTTGGGGGCCGAGGCAAGATACGTTGTGGCCTGGGAAAGAATAATTCGAGCTTCGGGCATGCCAACGGCATGGACTGCCTGGAAGGCCGCATTGGCAACGACCAATGCATTGGGATCGGCATTTCCCACATCCTCCGATGCCAGAATGACGATCCGTCGGGCAATGAATAGGGGATCTTCCCCGGCTTCCAGCATTCTGGCCAGCCAATAGACGGCAGCGTCCGGATCCGATCCCCGCATAGATTTAATAAAAGCGGATATCGTATCGTAATGGGCATCTCCCTGCTTATCATAAATAAGCGTTCGCTTTTGCATCGCCTCTTGAATGACATCCGGGGTGATGTATCGTTTCCCTCCCTTCAGCGGAGTTAACCTGCCGCACAAATCCAACGCATTGAGGGCAATCCTCCCATCTCCACCCGAAAGACGAATAAGCGCGTCCTTGGCTTCGTTGGAAATTTCAAGACTTTGCTTCCTGAGCATCTCATCCGTTGCCAGAGCGTGGTCAACGATACTCCGTATCTCATCCTCCCTCAGCGGCTCCAGCTTGTACACCCGACACCTGGAGAGGAGAGGTGCGATCACCTCGAAAGAGGGATTCTCTGTGGTTGCACCGATGAGGGTAAGGGTCCCGTCTTCAACAGAATGAAGAAGCGCATCCTGCTGAGCCTTGTTAAACCGATGGATCTCGTCGATGAAGAGAATCGTTCGCTTCCCGAGTCCTTTGGAATTCACCCTTGCCTGCTCCATGATCTTTCGTACATCTGCCAGCCCCGCGGTCACCGCGCTGATGGCGAAAAACGCCGCTTTCGTCTCATTGGCCATGATATTTGCCAGGGTCGTCTTACCCACGCCAGGTGGTCCCCAGAATATCATCGAGGCGGGTTCATCTCCCTCGATGATCCTTCTGAGGACATGGTCTGGACCCACAAGATGATCCTGGCCGACAAACCCGTCCAGATTCTGCGGACGAACACGGTCTGCAAGGGGTGGAAGCACGTTTTTCGTCTTCCCCGATTTATTTTCAAAAAGATCCATAATACCTTGCGCAGTGAGAATGCAATAAGATAAGTGAAAAAGTGAACTAAAGTGCCTAAAGGTTGAAGTGCCTAAAGTTAAAAGAATGACTTCATTATTCTATTACTCTGAAAAACTTTGTTTTTTTAACAAACTTATTGATCGATCTTATGGGGTGTTTGGGATGTGAACTTTAGGCACTTTAAATTTTAGTTCACTTTAGGCACTTGCGCTTTAGCGCGTTAGGCTTTAGTTCACTTATAGGCACTTTAAATGTAACCGAATTCATGTCGAAAGTCAAGAATAAACCCTTGCCATTATGTGAGAAACCTTTTAACTTATGCTATCGTAGTATAGTGTAACCGACTCTTTGCAAATGGATCGTCCAATTTTTTTTTAACAATGCGGTTTGAAATCTAACGATTCAATGGAGAAACCTTGAATCCTATTTTAAAAACAATCGATTTACATAAAATATACAGTAAGGGAAATATGGAAGTTCGAGCCCTCCAGGGTGTTACTTTCGACATTCAGAGGGGAGAATTCGTTTCAATCGTGGGTCGATCCGGCTCGGGTAAATCCACCCTGCTGAATCTCATCGGGGGATTGGACACAGCGACATCCGGTAACATCCATATCCATGACAGAGAGCTTACACAGATGAAGCGATTGGACCTGGCCCTCCATCGACGAAAGACGGTTGGGATGATCTTCCAATCCTTCAACCTGATTCCTTCGAGAACTGCTCTGGAAAACGTAACACTGGCCATGGCATTCGGAGGTGTCCGCCGAAAAGAGAGAAAACCAATGGCCGGCGAAATCCTCGAACGTCTGGGTCTGAAAGATCGTATTGATCATAAGCCGGGCGAACTATCCGGTGGGGAGGCGCAACGTGTCGCCATTGCCAGGGCTTTGGCCAACAAACCCCAGATTCTTTTAGCCGACGAACCTACCGGCAACCTCGACAGCAAGACATCTGCCGAAATCATTGACCTCCTCCATATGCTTAACCGGAAACAAACGGTTACGGTTCTCATGGTGACCCACGACGAAGTATCCGCAGCCACAGTTTCCCATCGGATCTTCCGGTTATTGGATGGGAAAATTATCGATGAGAAAATCGTCGGGAGCTTGTCATGAGACTCGACGATAAACTCCAACTCGGCCTGGCCAACCTCTGGCGTACCAAACTCAGAACCGTCCTGACGACACTGGGGGTGATGATCGGTATCGGAGCCCTGGTCTCCATGGTATCTTTTGGAACGGGAATGCAGAAAAACATCACTCAGACATTCAAGGAAAACGACCTCTTCACCAGTATGCAGGTCACACCCAGGAAAATCGACTTTGAACAGGCGATGGCCGGGAACGTTGAGAGCATCGTCGAATCCTTACAGGAAGATACTCCACCTCTGAATGAAGGTGCATTAAAAACAATCGGGGATATTCGAGGTGTAGAACTCGCCTTCCCGGAGATTCGTTTCCCGGTGAAAATAAAATTTGGCGAGTACGAAACCCAGACGACGCTAAGGGCATTACCCCTCGGTATGGGACATTATAAGCCCTATAACAATCTCGACTACGGTCAATTTTTCCCGAGTGACACGGCATCCTCGGTCATCATTCATCCGCGAATTCTTCGGGAACTCAAAATCATACTTACTTCTGATAAAGAAGAGCAAAAGTTATCTATCGAAGATTCCCTCCGGGGTGTTCGAACCCTGTCTGCAGATGCGATCATGGGAAAACCCATCGAAATCATTACTTCCGTGGTTGACTTCAATGCCATCATGAAGAATCCGATGCGGCAATTACGGGCCGGCACAAATACACCCACAAGGGAGGCCTCTACCACCCTCACCATCATTGGGATTCAAAAGGAAGGCAGCGCTTTCGATGGGGGCACACGATTCGATCCTGGAATCGTCGTACCCATGCAAACCGTTAACCGCATCCCCAGGTTGGGATTCTCGAGTATCTGGAGTCTTCTAAACACATCGGGGAGTACCGATACATATGCCTCTGTAACAGTGCGCGTGAAATCGATTACGGAAACGGATTCGGTACAAGCCAAAATAGAAAGGATGGGATTCGGCGTCTTCTCAATTGCGGATCAATTGGAAGAATTAAAGACCGGATTCATCATTTTCGATACGGCCCTGGGTGCCGTCGGAGCGATCGCCTTAATCGTTGCCGCTCTCGGCATCATCAATACCATGGTCATGTCCATCCTCGAGAGAACACGGGAAATCGGTGTCATGAAAGCAATCGGGGGAAGCGAAAACGAAATCAAGACCATATTTTTTATAGAAGCCGGTTCAATCGGTTTGATCGGTGGGATCTTCGGCCTGGGACTCGGCTGGGTCGTCACCCTAATCGCCAATGTGGTGGCCAACTACATCGTTGCCAGACAGGGAGTCCCTCATGTCGATTTCTTCTACATTCCCATCTGGCTCATCCTGGGAGCCCTCGCCTTCTCCATTTTGGTCAGCCTTTTAGCCGGGCTCTATCCCGCCATACGGGCCGCGCGCGTCGATCCTGTGAAGGCCTTGAGGCATGACTGAAAAAAATTACTTGACTTTTTCAAAATAATTGTTATACTTTACTCTCACCCCCTGACAGCATGAATTACCGGATTCTCGCTATTTTTACACCAATTTAAAGGTCAGAATGAACAGTCACATCTGAACAAAGGAAAATTTTCTTAATTCGAAAGAAATTGCACTGAATGCGAAAAGAGCAACGGGTCTAAAGTAAGCTGTACCTCCGGGGAGAGGCGAACGGTAACTTTAGGCGATGCAACGACGAATGAAATTTCTGCTTACCAAGTAGACCGGGCTGCTGATTCGATATTAGAAGGAGTTCGGTCTTTTTATTCTGTGGGTAGATGGAAGCATTGTTGTATTGCCATGGATGGAATCAGGCATTGAGGGAAGGAAGACCAATGCGACAACCCACAATCTTGATCGCTGAAGGTGAAGAAGCTTCGGATAAGGAGTTGAGGAAGCGTTTACTTCATCAGGGATTTACAGTAAAAGAATTCCCGAATATCGGTACAAGTCCACAAATTTTTCAGAAGAACACACCAGACCTCATTATCATTAATTCCTCCCAAAAAACCAACAGCAATGGATTAAACCAGGTAGAACAGATCCGACACGTGGATAGAAAAATCCCCATCATCTTTATTACAAATCAGAGTTCCGAAGCTCGTGTGATTGCCGCCCTCAAAGTCGGAGTGAATGATTACATAAAAATTCCCTACACATTTGAAGAATTACTATGCAGTATTGATCGTAATTTACCGCCATATGGTTTGAACGTTCAAGGAATCACCACTGATAAGGGCATGATCGGCAATAGCTCGAAAATGAAAGAAATCAAGGACTATCTCTTACGAGTGGCCGATACAGACAGTACCGTTTTCATCACCGGAGAAACAGGTACCGGTAAAGAGCTGGTAGCAGAACTCATTCACAAAAACAGTAAGAGGCGGAAAAATCCATTCATATGCATTAACTGCGCCGCACTCCCGGAGAGCCTTTTAGAGAGCGAGATGTTCGGATATGAGCGTGGGGCTTTCACCGGCGCATATTCTGCTTACAGTGGAAAACTAAAATTAGCCGAAGGGGGCACCGCCTTCTTTGACGAGATCGGAGAGATGAATCCCTATGCCCAGGCAAAGATTCTCAGGGTCATCGAGACGAAATCTTTTTATCCTGTAGGCGGTAAAAAGATGATTCCGGTGAATACCCGAATCATCGCTGCTACGAATCAAGATCCCGACTGTTTGATGGCAGAAGGAAAGTTCAGAAAGGACCTCTACTACCGGCTCAACGTGGCACGTGTTCATCTCCCCCCCCTGCGCGATCGAAAAGACGACATCCCAAAACTGCTGGAACACACGATTCATGAATTAAACGCACGATTTGGACAACAGGTCGAAGGGCTCACAGAAAAAGCCCTCACATCTCTGATTCAATACGATTGGCCCGGTAATATCCGGGAGTTGAAAAACCTCATGGAAGCCACCTTTATCAATCTTCCCCATCGCCGAATATCCCTGGTGGATTTGCCGAAGATTTTTCAACAGCACCTACTGGAACTGGAAGGATCTCCCAAAAGCGAACGAGATCAAATGTTGTCCGCTCTCTTCTCAACCAATTGGAACAAGAGCAAAGCGGCCGAAAAGTTACACTGGTCGCGGATGACGCTGTATCGGAAGATGGCGAAGTACTCTATTGTAAATAAGCCTCCTGACTGAAGATGGCATTATTGCTGAATCTGTATTGTTTATTTAAAAAAAATAAATTGCCCTGATTTCACAGATGTGTCTCACTCTCCCCTTATGTTGTAACAAATAGGGTTACACTTAATATCTTCATTTATCATTACGCCTAATCCCTACATTTTCTATGTATTTTCTGAATTACATCTTAGTCAGACGCACGTCTTCCCTTTCTTTCTCTTTGCTTCTTCGTCCCTCATATTGTAACAACCTCTGTGACACAAATAATTAAACGATCTAAATCTCCAAAGATTGAATCCTGCATTAACCTCTTGTTTTATATGAGAATTAAGATGTCTAAAGCCAGTTCCAACAGCAGGTGGCACCTATATTGCCTATTAAACATTGATAAAACGTCCACTTGATTTATTGAAAAGATAAAAAAATATATACTTCCGAGGTGTGAATGAATTCTGAACATGGAAAATCCGACGATGGTGACAAAGTTGAAGGAAGATACACAAATTTTTTTAAGATTGGTTATAATGCCTTTGAATTTCTGATTGATTTCTATCAGTCATATCCTGAAAGTGAAAAAGTGCAGCATCATACCAGAATCATAACCAACCCAGTTTATGCGAGGGCTTTGCTAGACACATTATGTGAATCAATCCAAAAGTATGAGCAGACATTCAATAAGATAACAACAGAGGATAAATGAAACACAATAATAATGAAACATACATGACACCCCATACGCATATTATAGAAAACCTCCGATGGTTAAATCGGATACTCACTGCGCATATTTTAAGATTAAGGCGTTCAAAATTCTATACCAACTTTAATAACTTCCAAGGATTCTTTATCGCTGATGAGGAAATTGATGCATTGCTGGCTACCGGTATTTTTGAAGAGCGTCAGGATAAGAGCGAAAGTGAAATAGAGTTACTAATAGATAAACTACGGCAAGAAGCTCAGGAAATATGGACTATCATAGATAAAAGAGTTAAAGAATCGCAGGAAAAAAACATTTCACTCCCCCTTGCTAGATTAACTGAAATTTTTCATTTGAGTGAATTTGAACAAAAAGTACTAATTCTGTGTATTGCTCCACAAATAGACGCTCGCTATGAAAAACTCTATGCCTATCTACAAAACGATTTGACCAAAAAATTCCCCAGTGTTGATTTAATTCTTGGATTGCTTTTTCAAAACATTGAGGAACGCTTACAATTTTTATCTCTTTTCCAGCCGACTGCCCCGTTACTCCATTATCGGTTAATTGAGAATGTGGAAGTTGCCTCTACCGATCCGCGATTTCTACGTGCGGACCCTCGCATCGTGCAATATGTCATCGGTAATCAATCAGTAGATTGTCGGCTTGTAAAATATATACAATTCTTGCCGTCACACACATGGTCAAATGTAATTGTCTCCGAGGAATTAAAAAACCGATTGAAAAGACTTTTAACAATCATTATCGATAGGAATGCAAGCCAACGATCTGCAATTTATCTTTTTGGAAGGAATGGTGTTGGGAAAAAAAGCATTGCAAGAGCAATGTGCAGTGAAATTGAAGTCCCTCTTGCAGTAGTAGATGCAGGTTCTTTAATTGGTTCACCAGGTGATTTCATTGAACGAGTCAGGTTGATTTTACGAGAGGCTTTACTGCAACCTTGCGGAGTCTATTTTGATAAGATCGAAAAGTTGGGTAAATCTGAGGAATACACAACGATCCTAACACGATTAGTTCAAGAAATTAAGGACATGGGCTGGTTTACATTTTTAGGTAGTAAGAATCATCCAACAGCAATATTTTTAGATACTTTACCTGTATATACAATAGAGATTCCTGCACCAGGTCATAATGCTCAGAAGAGACTTTGGGGATTGCATCTAAATAGAATTTTAACTGACAAACAAAAACTCAACTATGAACAATTAACCGCACATTTTGACCTGACAGGTGGACAAATTTCAAGGGCTGTGAATTTTTCTAAGCAAAATGCAGTTGTGTGCGATTCAAAAAATGGTAAAGTAACAATTGCAGATTTGATGAAAAGTTGCCGCTTGCAATCGCAGATTGAACTTACCAGGCTTGTTCAAATGATCAAACCAATCTACACATGGGAAGATATCGTGTTGCCAGAGGATACCATTGCTCAATTGCATGAGATATGCCAACGAGTTATTCACCGTCACAAGGTATTAAGTAAATGGGGTTTCGATCGCAAATTGTCACTTGGAAAAGGAGTTAATGCATTATTTGCTGGTCCCACTGGTACAGGCAAAACCATGGCAGCAGAAGTTATTGCCACAGAATTGGGTCTCGAGCTGTATAAAATTGATCTTTCAGGCGTTGTGAGTAAATACATAGGTGAAACAGAAAAAAATCTTAATTCGATCTTTGAAGCCGCTGAACACAGTAATTCAATATTATTTTTTGATGAGGCCGATGCGCTATTTGGTAAGCGATCTGAAGTGCGAGATTCTCATGATCGTTATGCAAATATAGAGATTAGTTATCTACTTCAAAAAATGGAACAATACGAAGGCTTAACAATTTTAGCAACCAATTTAAAAGGGAATTTAGATGAAGCCTTCACACGCAGGTTAGCATTCACTATTCACTTTCCATTTCCTGATGAGGCTAGTCGACTGCTTATATGGAATCGAATTTGGCCATCTGAAATCCCGCTTGCTAAAGACATTGATTTAAACTTAATAGCAAGTAATTTCAAATTAAATGGCGGGAATATCAAGAACATTGCTCTCACTACGGCTTTTCTGAGTGCCGAGAACGGTGACTTGGTAACAATGGCACACATGTTCCAAGCAATTAAACGTGAATATCAAAATATGGGGAAAAAACTTATTTTAGATGAATTAGGACAATGTGTTGAGTAATTCATTAAGAATAACACCCAATATTAAAACTTTTCAACATTAAATTATAATAAAGAAAAGTTTTTAATATGATAGGTCATCTTGATAATCTTATACGACATCTGTTGATGAAGGAGGTACGTAGTCTTATGGCTCAAGACTCCAATACTGGTAATATTTATCAGGTTGAAGAGAAGCAAATCGGTTTTAGACCACCAGATGAAAATTGGAGAACCTATGTTTCAACCTTAACTGTCCATAACATACCTGCAGATGCACTTAATATATATTTAATAGATCTAAGGGAAAATCGAAAACTACGTTCTAATGAGAGGGTAAGAGGTTTCGATAATGGCAATATAACTGAGACTCCCGCTCCTCAAAGAATGGATTGTCATTATTTAGTTACGGCTTGGAGCCCTGCAATTATTAATCAAGCGAATGATGAAACGACAGATGATGAGTATATCCGATTACATTTTTTAATTAATGAGGTAATTGCAGTCCTAATGAAGAATGCTCCGCTCATTCCAAGATTGATTTACACTCCTAATCCAGTACCACCTGGCCTTAATAAGGATGAACAACTGCCAACTGTGGTTTTACCTATTGAAGGTTTTCCAAAACTGGCAGAGTTTTGGGGAACTATGGGCACCAATCATCGCTGGCTACCAGTAATATATCTCATTGTAACCCTACCTGTAGTCTTGGATACCGAAATTGTCGGCCCAATGGTAACCACCCGCATTACCGAGTATCGACATCTCGGCCGATCTGAAACGGCGGAGACATGGATTCAAATTGGTGGCCACGTCCTGGATACAACCAATCCGTTGCTCGATGGTTCTCCATCATCGGTCGTTGGCGCCTGGGTAAGGTTAGAAGATACCGGGGGAACACCATTGCAAACAACAGAAACAAACACTGAAGGCCGCTTTACCTTTAGCGGATTAAAGCAAGATAATTACACTTTACGGGTACGGGCACCGGGATTTACCGAAAAAAACCAGCCGATTGAAGTACCGTCAATAAGTGGAAATTATGATATACTGTTAACCTAAATAAATATTGAGGAGAACAAACGTCATGTCAAACCATTATGATGTACCCGGTGTTTATATCGAAGAACAAACCGGCCCGGGTGTGATCACCGGGGTGGGCACTAGCACTGCAGCGTTCATCGGCCCGGCGCTGCGGGGGCCTATTAACGAGGCGCGACGGATATCCAGTTTTGATGAATTCTTAAGGAATTACGGCATTACCCTGGCCGATGGTCGGCAATGGGCTTATATAACCGAACCTCGCAACTTTTATATGGCGCATGCCGTTCGGGGATTTTTCCAAAACGGAGGCCGACAGGCATATATCGTGAGGGCCGGCACGGGCATTCGCTCGAGTCTAGCCGTGCTCAATCAGGCAGGTGCAGGTGAGCCTATTTTTATTGTCGAAGCACAGCAGGAAGGTGTTGCTGGGGACGGTATTCAGGTTGCGACAGAACTTGCTGCTACTCAAGGAGTTGTTGTTGGTACGACAGGTGTCACCGGAGTTGACAGACCTGGTCCTCCCCCGATTGTTGTAACTGTAGCGTCTGCAACGCCTTTTCGTGTGGGCGATATAGTTACCGATGACATAGTAGGAGATCCACCAGCGACCGTTATGGCAATTCATGGAAACGACATGACTCTGGATACCAATCTTCCAAACTTGACCGGGGGTGGGGGTGAAAACCTACGAATTGCGGATATCCCACCGACTCAAGATTCATTCCGGCTCATCGGTACTGCAAGCTTATATCCGGGGGGAATGGCGCTGATTAGCGGCGATGATGCTGGCGCGCCAGGTATAACCGTAACCGAACGCGTTGAAGTCCAAAGTGTAGATTCGGCCACCGGTTTTGTAACGCTCGCTGCTGCTCCTGCCCGGGTTACTACATATAATTTGAATTTAGCACCCGCGTATGCTCCTACCTTTACCTCCATACGAGGCATGGTAGTTGGAAGCGCCGGTGTCACCGGGGCTGACCGTAGTGGCCCCAACCCAATTGTTGTAACTGTAGCGGATGCGACGATCTTTCGTGTAGGCGATGTAGTAACCGATGACATTGCAGGAGATCCACCAGCGACCGTCATAGCGATTCAAGGAAACGACTTAGCTCTGGATACTGACCTCCCAAACTTGACCGGTGGCGGGGGTGAAAACTTGCGCATCGCTGATGTCCCACCGACACAGAATACATTTCGTGTAAATGACATCACTGGCTTATATCCCGGTAGCTTCATTCAGATTGAGGGTGATGATGCCAATAATCCCGGAAACACAACTACCGATTATGCGATTATTGAGGCTGTTGATCCGGTGGGATTCGTCACCCTAAGAAGTGCTCCTGCTCGTGTAAACACCTTTAATTTGAATGTCGCACAAGGAAGCGAGCCGATACTGATTCCCCAGGAATTTCGATTAATCATTATCCCGCCAACAACCAGCGGGCGGCCAAGTGGACGCATCAATAATCTCTCAACAGATCCATTCCATCCCCGATATATTTTTAATGAATCGATTTTGAATGATATTGCCGACTTCGACTCAACCATCGGGTGGGTGCAAGTTGTTGAGCCGGATGTCCCACCTCTATCTATCATTTTTCCTGGACGCTTGGTTGCGTTAATAGGAGCAACCCCGCTTACTAATGGGCAGGACGATCAACCTACAGCTTTAACTTCGATTCATTACCAGGACGGTTTGAATGTGCTACGTGATATTGATGATGTTAATTTAATTTGTATCCCAGATGCTGCTTCACATCCGGAGCACCAAACCATTCAGCAGGCTATGATCAGTCATTGTCTATTAGCACAACTTCAAGATCGTTTTGCTATTTTAGATTCCTGGCCGAATGTACCGCACACAGGGCCCAGAAGTGTAGAGGAACAAAGAGCACAAGTGCAAGCTGATAGAGGATTCGCAGCCTTGTATTATCCATGGCTCGAGGTGCGCGACCCAACCAGTACAGGGCCAATCCCTCGGTCAATTTTTATCCCTCCTTCGGGACATATTGTCGGTGTTTTTGCACGTACGGATGGTGAACGCGGTGTGCATAAAGCACCTGCAAATACAAACGTAAGGGGGATCTTAGGATTAGAGCGAGTGCTAAGCGATGGCCAGCACGGCCCACTCAACTTAGCAGGAATTAATGGGCTGCGTATCTTTCCAGGCTCTACGCAGATCACTGTTTGGGGTGCACGTACAACTGTTGATCCGAATATTACAGACTGGCTCTATGTGAATGTGCGCAGATTAATGCTTTACATTGAGGAATCTATTGAAGAGGGTATTCGTTGGGCAGTTTTTGAACCGAATAATTTGGCACTTTGGCAGAAACTTAAGCGCACAATCACTGATTTCCTCACACGAGTGTGGCGCGATGGGGCTCTTTTTGGAGATTCGCCAGACAAAGCCTTTTATGTCAGAATTGATGAAGCTCTAAATCCACCTTCCACACGAGCCATAGGACGACTATATATTGAAATTGGTGTGGCGCCAGTAAGACCAGCCGAATTCATCATCGTTCGAATTGGTTTGTGGGACGGTGGTTCTGAGGTAGCAGAATCTTAAAATATATTGTAGTAAAGGAGATATACTATGGCTGAAACAGGAAAAAGGGTCGATCCCTTTGGGGGTTTTAATTTTTTAGTAGAAATTGATGGCATAACACGAGCTGCATTTCAGGAAGCCAGTGGTTTTGAATCTGAAATTGATGTCACAGACTTTAGAGAAGGTGGTGACAATACAACCATGCGTAAGCTGCCAGCAATGACTAAATATACCAACATTTCTCTCAAATGGGGTGTGACCGATGATCATGATTTGTATGATTGGCATCGTCTATGGGTAACTGGAGATCCAGAAGCCAAACGTAAAAATGGTTCTATCGTACTATTAGACAGGCAGGGTCAAGAAAAACTTCGGTGGAATTTTTTCAATGCCTGGCCTTCCAAATGGACCGGTCCTACTTTTAATGCTGAAGGTACTGATACTGCTATAGAAACGCTGGAGTTAGCTCATGAGGGTGTTGAACGAGCCTAAATTATACTAATTTTATTTTTATCAATTTGGACGTCATAAATCGTTTAAGGTTAGGGGATTGCCATATACCTAAAAAAGAATTTGACGTACAGTTAATTACATCAATTTAATATCAAGGAGTAACTCAATGTTTCAAACTGAATTTGAGTTTACACTTCCTTTGGGTTTTGTTGATAAAGAAGGAAACCTTCATCGAGAGGGAATCATGCGTTTAGCTACCGCCGCCGATGAGATTCTGCCGCTTAAGGATTCTAGAGTGGAAATTAACCGGGCATATCTCATTATCATCTTGCTCTCGCGAGTTGTCACAAAACTGGGAAGTCTAGATCAAATTAATCCTAAAATTATGGAAAATTTATATTCTGCTGATTTATCTTATCTGCAAGAGTTTTATAACAACATCAATTCAAATGGTAAAGCATCAACAACTATGAAGTGTCCAAAATGTGATCATAAGTTTGAAATGGAGATGAATAACCTGGGGGAATCATAAGCTACCCCCTCAAAGCGCTATATGAGGAGGTAGCCTACATCGCTTATAACTTCCACTGGTCACATGATGATATATGCAACATGGAACATAACGAACGAAGAAAATGGGTGAAACAGATAGCAGAAATAAATGGATCCCAAAATATCAATTTATTATGAGAGCACTAAACAAGCACAGCAAAAATAATGAAGTAATTTTTCCTGAAACATTGGGCGAAAAATTGTTTGCATTTGGTCGAGATAAATTTAAAACTTTGACAAAAAATATAAACCAAGTCGCAGCAAATGATTTCCTTAAGATTAAAGTTCATTCGATAAGTAAAATGGATCAGTTTAGTAAATCTGCTACCGATGATCGAAGGAATAAAATAATACCTTTAAATTTCAGTGACTTTCTCACTTCTGATTTTGAACAAGATAGAAACTACAAAGAAAAGACTCAATTAGAACAAGCGACAATATTACCATTAAAAATCCAGGAGCTTTTTTCAAAATGGCTAAAACTGAGACTTCCTTCTATTCGAATTCACCAGAGTAACTTATCGGATAAATTTCTAAAAGCACGCCATGCTGACGCGATGACAATTGATCGTGATATTTATTTTAGAAAAGGCCAGTTTGATATAAAAAGTGCCAGAGGACTTGGTTTATTAGGCCACGAATTAACCCACATTGCGCAACAACAATCAGATGATTGGCGAAATTCTTCATCGAAATATAATGCTGAGCAGGTGGAAAGTACAGCACTTGACAATGAAAGGTTTATAGTTCAAAGATCTAAACGTCAGAACCAATTTACTAATTTATCACCACCGTTAACTAAAGTACCACCATCGGATTCATTGTCTGCAAGCCAACCAGGAAATGTTTCCAGCACACCTATGTTTGCAGATACATCAAGAAATGCCGGTGAATTGCAAAACTCATCATCAAAAGCTTTAAATATGTCGGTATTATCTGAAATTGAAATGAGGAGAATAAAGGATGAAGTTTATCGAGATCTTATGATGAGAATTAAAATTGAATTTGAAAGAGGGTCATAAAGATGGCACTGGAAAAGGCAACTATTATTAATACAAATTCAAACGAACAAATTCCAGTAATGTTTAATCCGGAAGAATATACGTTAGACAAAGCAAATACTTTTGCAGAAATTGGCATTCCGGGCCTGGAATCGCCGCCGATTCAATATGTGAGAGGAAATTTAAAAACCTTAAAAATGGATCTGTTCTTTGATACTTATGAAAATAGAGCAGATGTAAGAACTTTTACTCAAAAGATTACTGGGCTTTTAGAAAAGAATCCAACCACCAAAGCACCACCAATTCTTTTATTCTCGTGGGGACAGCTCAATTTTAGATGTGTATTAGATAGCGTAAACCAGAAATTTACAATGTTTTTGAACGATGGTACACCAGTTAGAGCGACACTGTCCGTAAATTTTAAGGAGTTTCAACCGGTTGAGATTGAAATCCAACGAGGTCTTTTTATTGGACCTCCAACAGTTCAGAATATTGTAGAAGGACAAACATTGAGTGGTATTGCGGGTGAAACATTGGGTGATCCAGGAGCATGGCGAGAAATCGCCGAGTTGAATAATCTTGATGATCCTAGAAATATTCAATCGGGAACTCAGCTTATTGTCCCTTCGCAAAAACAACCAAAGAGACCATAAGAAGCAGGAAAATGTATGCAGCAATATTATGTGCCCGATTTTGAGGTAAAAATCCAAGGTTTAACATTGGAAGCAGATGTTAAGAATGCTGTTACAGATTTAACCTATGATAATAACTTGGAACAAGCTGACATGTTTCGCCTTACTCTAAACAATGCTGATCTCAGATTTACTGATTCTCCGCTATTGTATGTTGGTAAGGATGTTGAAATATACATGGGTTATGTAGATGAATTGAAAGCAATGATGTTGGGTGAGATCGTTTCCATTCAACCTTCATTCCCATCAGGAGGTGCTCCTACAATATCTATTACGGGATATGATAAATCACATCGAATGCGCCATAACAATCCGGGCAGGTTTACATTTAACTATCTAAACGACAGTATGATTGCTGCACAAATTGCTGCTGAGAATTTACTGATTCCGGTTGTTGATCCTGCGCCCATGACACCAGATGAAGCTACGCCGCAGACCGGGAGTGATTGGTCGCTATTAAAGGAATTGGCTGACAGAAATTTTTTTCAAGTCTATGTTCATTGGGATAAACTATATTTCAAATTTCCTCGCCTGCAAACTGAAAAAATTGTTCTGGAGTGGGGTAAAAATTTAAGCAGCTTTAGTCCTCGTTTATCAACGTCGGGTCAGGCTGGTATTCAGGTTATTCGGGGATATGATTACAAACTTGCACAAACCGTTGTCTCTATATTGCCAGCCGTATCTCTGGGAACAGATCTTGACGATCTTACAGAAAAGCTTGGGGATGATTTTATTGATCAACTGGTTCAATTGGGGCGAAATGTTATTCGAGATAAGCCTGTGGAGAATTTCCTGGATGCAACGGTGCTTGCAAAGTCTATACTACAGCAACTCCTGCAGGGGCTATATGAAGGTTCAGGAACCTGTATTGGGATTCCAAAACTAAGAGCTGGTGATATGGTTGAAATTACTGGTATCGGGAAAAGGTTTAGCGGTAACTATACACTAAATAAGGTGACTCATACCATTAACAAGAGTGGATACCAAACACAATTCGAGGTAACGCAAAAATACTCATCTTCATTATTACAGAGTTTACGCAATAAGATTTCAGAAAGTCCATCTCCTAATAAAAGAGATAAAGTATATGGGGTTGTTATCGGATTTGTTGAAAACAATGTTGATCCTGAAGGATTAGGCAGAGTGCAATTGTCCTTCCCCCACCTTTCTGATGTTAATGTAAGTAAATTTGCGCGAGTTGTTACACCGATGGCAGGTAGTAATCGAGGTGTCTATTTTCTACCAGATATAGGTGATGAAGTTTTGGTGGCGTTTGATCATGGTGATGTGAGTAAGCCTATTGTAATAGGAAGTTTGTGGAACGGTAAATCTCGGCCTCCAGAATTAAATTCAGATGGATTGAATGCTAAACGACTAATTAAGACCAAGTCCGGACATACAATCACACTGGACGATACTTCTGGTACGGAGCAAATTACTTTTAAAGATATGGGCGGTAGCACCATCAAATTTCAATCAGATGGAAAGTTGCATATCGAAGCAAAAAATAACCTTGAATTAAAAGCCGCTGGCGATATTAACATTGAAGCTGCAAACGTTAATGTCAAAGTGACCGGTACTATGGATGTGAGTTGAGGAGACTCAATGTCAAAGGTTTTAACAATGAGCAGTATTATCCTTTGTGGTCAGGCAGTCCCCGGGCCACCACCTCTTCATGGTGGAACGGTAGTGGTCCAAAGTACTGCCAAGTTAACCACAAACAATATATCTGTCCTGCTAAAAAGAAGCATCGAAAATAAAACAGTGCCTGATTGTAGTACACCAACTGACACTAACACCGGAACTTTTCCTTGCTCTAAAGTGAATTCTGTCACAGCGGGAGAATCTACAAAGCTTACAGTAGAAGGTAAAAACGTCATATTGGAGACATTAGTCGGTACTACTAATGGTAATCCTATTGGGAGCCTATTTATTGAAGATGTAAAACAAGATAAGCTGACTACAATTTAAAGCTATAATATTAGAATACAAAGGTGTAAGTTCATGAACACTGACATTCTCGGTAAGGGTTTTGCCTTCCCACTGCAAATAAATGCACGTAAAGGCATTAAAGAATCAAGGCAAGCGCAAAAAATTCGAGAGTCAATTCTAATTATAATAGGAACACAACATGGTGAAAGGCTTATGCGACCGAACTTCGGATGTAATCTTAAAAGCCTTGCGTTTGCCCCAAATAACGCAGCAACAGCAAATCTTGCTCTATATTATGTAGAAGAAGGTCTTAAAACCTGGGAGCCACGAATCAGCGTTGAAGGAGTTGTGGTAAATAACGAAAATACAAAAGCCCGCTTAATGATTCATATTCGTTATCGAATTAAATCGACAAACGAACCTGGTAATTTGGTGTTTCCATTTTACCTGGAACAAAAATAAGAGGGAATTATATGTCAAATGGAAGATTAGTACCTCCAAATTTAGATGACCGTACTTGGCAAGATATTGTAGACGAAGCCAGGTCACTTATTCCAAAATATGCTCCAGAATGGACAGACCACAATCCGAGCGATTTAGGCATTACTTTGATTGAACTATTCGCCTGGCTGGTGGAAGGTTTGATTTATCGTCTCAATAGAGTACCTGAAAAAAATTATATTGAATTATTAAATCTTATTGGCATTACAAGAGATCCAGCCACACCAGCACAAGCGAATCTTACTTTTAAGGTATCCGGACCAGGGCCTGTTATGATTCCTGCAGGAAGTCAATATGCAACACAACAAACTGAAACTGAAGACCCTGTAGTGTTTGAAACTGACAAAGATTTTAATGCTTTGCCGATTAATCTTACGCGGATTTTATCAGTTGTCAAAGCGAGTCCATCTATCCCCTGGCCATATGAAAACAAAACGTCAGATCTTCTTGAAGGACCATTTCAGCCCTCTGAATTGGACGTTCCAGAGTTTATGGGTTCATCAATCTTTCTTGGCTTTGATCTCCCAACAACTGAAGATATTCAAGTCAATTTCTCATTCAGGAAGACAGCGTCTGAAGGGGCAGTGCAGTTAGGAGCATTCTATTTTTCACCTTATTTAGGATGGGCTGCGATTATTGATGACCAGACAAATTCATTTGTTAAAGATGGAAAAATAGTCATGCAAGTACCTCCTGATTGGCAATCGCTGAGTCCAAGCACTAGCGACCTCTCGGATCTTATGGCGCCATCCACACCAGGAGATGAGGTGACGGATTCACTATTTTGGTTAGTTATTGTTGTGGAGAATCTTAGTGGCATTGATCTAAATATTGTTTTTGAAGAAATTTCCTTCAATTCAGTTTCAGCAACAAATGCTTTGACAGTCAACATTAATGAAACTGATGCGCAAGCAGAATTCCTCGGATTAAGCAATGGAAAACCGTTCCAAATATTCACATTGAATAATAACCCACTTTTTAAAAAACCGGGAGTTCCAGATCCTTTCAATCATTTAAAAGTTCAAGTGCGAGAGCCAATTGGTGGTGGAGTTTTTGGACCCTGGGAGGAATGGATAAGAGTTGAAGATATTCCAGAAGGTGATAGTAAATACTATAAAAGTAATCCCGTCACTGGTGAAATTATGTTTGGAAATTATGATAGAGATGTGTCGTCTACCGAAGATCGAAATGGATTGATTCCGCTAGAAGGTAGCGAAATTCGTTCATTAAAATATAGGTATGTCGTGGGGGGAACGAAAGGAAATGTTCCAGCACATACTATTAATGTACTGAGAAGTGCTGTAGCAAATGTGATAGAAGTGAATAATCCTGGTACTGCTACAGGGGGCTCAGATCAGGAAGATATTAAAGATACTAAAAGGAGAGGCCCAGAAGTACTTAAAAATCGTGATCGTGCAGTTGCACTTTCTGATTATGAATATATAGCAAAAGAAACTTCTACTGATATAAAAACTGTTAGGGCTTTGCCACCACGTTTGCATGAAACCACTATTGGGCCATATATAGCGGGGGAACCATGGCTTTTTGGTGGATTAGATCGATCTCTCGGACGTACGAATGTTATTATTATTCCAGATGCTCCTGAACCATTAGATGAGCCTAAACCTACACCTCAACCACAACCAGATGAAAGTCTTTTAGTTGAAGTATCAGATTATTTAAATACCAGACGTACTGTTAGTTCACATCTTACTGTAACTGGTCCAAGATATCTTCCAATTCGAGTAATTGCTACTATTAAGATTTGGCCGTCCGCAATAAGTGATGGAATCGTTGCTGATCCTTCAATAGATGACACATTTAAAGATTCAATAATAGAAAAATTGGAACGATTTCTTCATCCCACTAGGGGAAAGGAAAATAATGCTGGTTGGCAAGTAGGGGAACGAATATTTGTAAACCAGGCCTTCTCAGCTATTCAACCTTCGACTGAAATTGGATTTATTGAAACCCTTGAATTAAGTGCAGCAACTCCAATCTATGTACCCCCAGATCGTCCCCCAGGATATGATTTATATGATCAAGGATCATGGATTTTGGTTGCAGACTATGAAATTATTTGCTCTGGTGTTTTACCTGCTGATATAACTATTGTTAAGATAGTATAAAGATTTTTCATTAATTCAAACAAGGTTGATTAATGTCGGACAATAAAAGTAGTTATCTTAAATATCTTCCACCAATATTGTGGAAAGATGAACCACAAACATCCAAGTTTTCTTTAGGCTGCTTCTTGAAACTATATGAAAAAATTCTTACTGGGATTGATGATGAAGTCTTACTTGAACATAAAGAGCATAAGCATTTAAATTTTGAAAATGTGATTGATGATCTGTATAAGCTTTTAAATCCCTTCAAAGTTAATTCTGAAAATGCAGCCTGGTTGGAAGAATGGTTAGAATATTTGGCAGAATGGGTTGGACTCAAACTGTTACCAACATGGGATGAATATCAAAAAAGAAAAATAATAAAAGATGCGGTTGATATTTACAATTTAAGGGGATTGAAAAAAGGATTATTCAAATATCTTGAAATTTATTTAGTAACAGAAACCAAACCGCGTATTACAATAGATATTGGTGAATCACTTTTTCGTTTATCTTTAAATAAAGGAAATGATGGAAATACCAATGTAATATTGAGTGGTCCACCAATTATCCATCCATTATCAATTGAGATTGACAGAACCAGTTCGTCCTTTAATGGACAAATAATTGTAGGTGATGCTGGTGCTTTTGAAGACTATCTGATTAAATCTAAAATATGGCGTATTAAAGCTCATGGTGAATTACACTATCAGCATTTAAGTGGAAAAGTTGATTATATGCCAATCTATGATGGTCGGGATCTTGATTTTGGTGATGCTGTTCATGATCCACGTCCAATTGTAAGGCCAATTGCCATAGTAGATGATCCTTTAGGTTTCTATGGTATTGCTGATGAAGGTAGACAAGCACCCGCTGCTGTGTCAAAAATTCTAAGATTGAATAAATATGCTTCATCTTCGGTTTCATTGGTTTGGCGTGGCCCTCCAATGGTAAAAGCGATTGATATGTGCTTAGCAGACAGCGGTAATTATATGGTTTTAGATAGGGGTAATTTTGATACTGATGTCTCCGCTGAAGGGATGTGTCAAATTCTTGTTATCAATCCTGATGCAAATCCAGGAGGAACTCCAAGCGGCAGTATTGTAACTCAATTAGGAATTCCATCGATAATTGAACCAAAAGCTGTAGCAATACTAGATAATAATAATTATGTTATCGCTGATCTCGGAGATGGAAAATTTGGTGCTGGTCCAGGAGGCATCTATCGACCTACCGAAATCTATGAAGCGGACAAATCTACTGGAAATACCACTTCATTATTAGCGGGAATTCCAGAAGAGCAAAGACCAATTTTCCCGGTCTCCTTAATATTGGAAGATGCAGGACATTTAATGATTCTAGATTATGGAGTAAAAACACGCGTCGGATCAACAGCTTTGGTAAATTCTGCTAAAATATGGAGTCTCACATTACCGCCAGCTGCTCCAAGTTTAGAAGTAATTAGTGAGGATATTTCTTATGTTTATCCGAAAGATTTTACTCTTGATTCTGAAGATAATCTGATAATCGCAGATCATGGTGAAGTTGGGATTGACAGGGATTGGCGTGTTCCAGACAACTATGGTGAGTTTGGTGTTGTTATAAACTTTGCCAATACTTCCCTTGAAGCTCTGAGGATAACTCGAGGAATTAGTAACATAATTACTAAGGAAAAACCTGCACATACTAAATTTACTTTAAAAAGATGATCAACCGTTTAGGAGGATATAATGTCTATCAAAGAAATAAAAAGAACAATTTATGATGAGGTATCCGACTCTAATATAAATCATGAGACTGTTGATCATCGTATGGATACAAATCATTACCATTTACCAGCAACACGTATGCACGATGCTAATTTACATGGATTTGGTATTGCTTCAGGATTGACAGTAAAAAAAACAGACACTTCTGAATTAACAATATACGAGGGATTAGCCATTGATGTGAATGGACGAATGATTCCATTAGCATCAATCGGAGAGGAAGCTGGTCAACCTGGAAAAGCTTATATCAAAGATGTAACATCCGATGACAATCTGACAACGGTACCCGTTGTGTTCCCAACTAATGATTTAAGTAATGGAACATATTTTTTGACAATTGAACTTGCTACAACACAAATTCTTGGCCCAGATGGCTGGACTTATATTCCAATTGAAGGGCGCATGGTTACCGAAAATGGAAGTGATAGAATAATTTATACACCTCTTATAAAAATGCAAGCGACACCTAGCTTCACAAATGATGGAACTTCGATTATAATTGCTACTGTTCAAATTAATGGAGGACAAATAAGCAACTTAACAGGTGATGATCGGCAGCTAATTAACGTGAAAACTGGAGAGGTTGTTTTTAATCAAGGCGATCAAATAGGGACTGGACCTGAAGTTGGTGAAAAGAATAGAGGAACGATAAAGCCGATTAGCACTGGAGGCTTGAAAATTGAGGTGCCTAATTCAAACGACCAAATTATAATACAAAAAGACTCAGATACTAATTTTCAAAATTTTATTTTAAAGGCAAACAATTTAAAAATGCTGGACAATGGAGGAAGAGAGGTTTATCAATTTAGTAGTAGCAGTGCTGCGCTTTTTATTGGCGCGAGTGGTAATGAAGGCGATTTAATTGTTAAAGATGGTGCTGGCAGGGAAGTAATGCACATGAATGGTTCCAATGCAGCTTTATACATTGGCGCGAGTGGTAATGAAGGCGATTTAATTGTTAAAGATGGTGCTGGCAGGGAAGTAATGCACATGAATGGTTCCAATGCAGCTTTATACATTGGTGCGAGTGGTAATGAAGGCGATTTAATTATCAAAGATGGTGCTGGCAGGGAAGTAATGCACTTTGATAGTAATAATGCCGTCCTTTACCTTGGTGCAAACGGTAATGAAGGTGATCTTAGCATTAGAAATAATTCAGGGAATGAAACAGCGAGAATAGATGGTCAAACAGGACATTTTATATCAAATGGAAATATCATAGGAGGGAATCCAGCACGATACGTGAGATATGTTCGATTGTTTGCTCAAGGGAATGGTCCTCGAACTGTGACAAGTGAGATTGATCTTGGATCGTCTCGAAGATTTTTCGCGTTCGCCGCTAAAGTTGGAATGGACCCTTTAGCTAATTTCGATAAATATGATGGACAGGCAGCTGAGGTTTATAGAATAGATGGCAATAGCACATTTAAGTGGATATATGGTGGGCGACATTTTGGCTCTTCAGGTTCAGATGCTAATTTTCATAGTCCGATTTATAAAGGTACAGGAAGGAGAATCACTTTTAGGGCCAGAACCTTTGATAATGCTTGTCTAATGGCTATTGGCGTTGTTTTCTATGAATGATTGAATCATTTGTTGAAAACGAAATTCTTCTAATCTAAATTATGGAGATCGATTTGCTATGAAAAAGAATAATAAAAAATCCAAAGTTATTACACATGTTGTATTTGATAATAAAACTGGCAAAGTCATACATACCCATCAAAGATATGATGTGGAAAAAGAAGCATATTGCGAATGTAATCCAAAAGAAATTCTCAGACTAATTGAATCGGATGATTTTATCCTGAAACAAGTCTCGGGAAGAGATCTAAAAAATCTTGATGTTGTCATGACAACAGATATGCCTGAACAATGGTCTTCAAGATTGAGTGGATTTCTTGTTGATACTAGGTCAAAAAAATTGATTGAAATGCCCAAAATAGAACTCTCATCTGATAAAAAAGAGTTGGAGGGTGATGGTAAAGATAAAACGACGATAGAAATAAAGGTTGTCAACAATAAAGGTAAAGTTGATGATAGTTATGAAGGTAGGATAAAAATATCAACAAATCGTGGTAAATTATCTGCTAGGGGAGGTGTAGTGAAGCTGAAAAAGGGTGTTGGACAAATCACACTAATTTCAGCTAATGAGACAGTTGATCGTGTAAGTATTATGGCACAATGTCTCGAAGGAAAATGTCTAATGGGGGATTTAGATCTTGAATTTGTTTAATAGGAGACTGATTTCATGTTTCAAAAAATCTTAATTTTAAAAAAATGGGAAGAAGCAGGGCTTAAGCAGTCGCGAAAGAAAAAAGTGCGCGACTTTATTAAGTTTGTAGAAAAAAATCCTAAGCTTGGCTGGGAGGCCTGCGTAAAGGAATTTAATAAAAAATACACCGATGTTTTCAATGACCTAATCCCACCATTATTGACCACAAATGATAATCTGATCATCCTGAATATGCTTCGATTTATGGAGCCCAGAAAAAGACGAAAAGAGCTCAACTTGTTAAAAAATTTTGCAAAAACAGCAGATACTCAAAAATTGCAGCCATCTTTAGAAACAGTTGCCAAATTAAAAATTCCATCAGTTAATAAAGTCCTGCAAGCAAGAACTGATCTACCTCCCCGAGTACGGGCTGTTTTACTTGAACCAAAGAACCCATAATCGGTAAACAAGAAAGTATCTTCCAAAATCTTTAAGTTATAAAAAACAGAAGAAAACAAATGGGCGAAAAAGCAAAAAAAACATCTAAATCACCTAGTTCAAAGAGAGATAATTCAATAGCTCACTTAAAAAATAGTGAATTCTCAAGATCTATAACTCCATCTGTAGGTCAATCTCTGTTCCTTCAAAGCACTTTTGGCAATCAAGCTGTACAAAGATTGTTTAACTCGAATCATATACAAGCAAAATTAAAAATAAACCAACCTAGCGACAAATATGAGCAAGAGGCCGAAAATATTACAAAACAATTGATGCGAATGCCCAAGCCTGTCTTATCGAGAACAACAGAAAAAGATGAAGAGAATTCAAAACAAACCAGACAGCAATGCAACTCATTTGAAGTAAATCCTTTTTATAAAGATAATTTAACTGAAGGATCTTACAAACAAAGTAAAACAGATGGATTTAAGCCCCAGATTAAATTGAATCCACAAACTTACTCCAAAGTGATCCAGGGAGGTGGCCAGCCTCTTCCAAAGTACACGCGAACATATTTTGAAGACCGTATGAATGTCGATTTAAGTCAAGTGCGTGTGCATTCTCGTAGTCAGGCGAGTGAATTAGCGGAAAATATAAATGCAAAAGCTTTTACTTTGGGCCATCATGTTATATTTGGGAAAGGCAGATATGCTCCCAATGGTATAGAAGGACGTCGGTTGCTCTCACACGAATTAACACATGTCATCCAGCAAAATCGTACTGATTCTATTCCCCCTTCATGTAGGATGGGAATTCATAATGAAAATGTGGGTTCTTACAATCCTTCAATAAGTTCTGGACAAGTCTCCAATAGTATACAAAGATCTCCTGAAACTAAAGAAGAGAAAAAGGTGTTGTCACCAGAGGAATTGTTCGAACTTATTGTAACTCAAAGGGCTTTTTCTTTCAGTAAAGGTGGAGAATTAGTTAAAGATCCAAAAGGTATAGGTAGAAAAGTTGGACCTGCAGCGGGTGGTAAGTTAGCTGGACATTCAGTTTTTGCAGCAATTCAAATAACTGATAAATCAGGAAATTTAATAGATCTTGGTTATGGTGAACATTTGTTTTATAAGGACGAACATGCTGAGATAAGAGCATTGAGAGCCTTAGAAAATATGACACTTCCTTATGTAAATGTCTCAGGTGGGATGATTATAGTGGTCGTTGATCAGAAACCATGTCCGAACTGCGCAAAAGCCTTAAAGAATTTTGCCAAGAGGTACAGTTTGGGTTTAAAAGTTTATCTTCCTTCTCGTCCTAGTTTGGTAGATCCAAGCATAGAAGTTAAACCTCGTGCAGCAGCAATGGGTTCTCAGAGAATAGATATAGAAAAGACAATGCTAAAAGAAATTCCCGAATTAAGTATTCAACCACCAAGTGGAGAAATAGTTAAAATTACAATCCCGACTGAATCTGATATTGGCTTCTCGTTATTTAAAAATCTACAAGATCTGAATTCAAATATATTAATACCAAAAATTCTTCCAACATATGCATCTTTGCATGATCCATCAACTTTAAAAGAAATAATTCAAAAACATAACAGTATTGCTTTAGTTGGTGGTAATTTATATAAAATTACATTACAACATGATAGGATTTTATATGAACAAATTGAACCAAGTATTGTTTCCTTCAAAATTGCAAAATCTGGGATGACCTCAACACCTACTACTGGCTTGGTTTTGCCTATAAGTAAAAAAGCACAAGATAAATCTTTGCAATTGTCCAGAACTCAAACTTTAAATATACCTCCACCATCCGGGCAATATCTAACAGAAAAGCCACCAATAATTAATTTACGTCCAAGGGGAGCTATACAGATAGGCCAAACAATCTATCCCCCAAGCCTTGCAAAAGCAAGAGTTGGTGATTTGGTAGTAGTAGGTGGTGTTGCCGAATGGTTTGTTGTTGACGTTCGTACTTTTCAACCAGTTGCATTTATACCTTATGGGGGCAAATGGTATCGAGTGACTACTCCTAATAAAGAAGGTTTGGTAATTGATCCTGTAACGAGGACTCTACGATATCCTACAGTGATAAAACTTGAGAGAGGGGAGAAAGTTTATCTAACACCTATTGCCAAGGATGTTACACCAATGCCAAAAACAGGATTTCAAAGACTAAGACATGGACCAATAGCGGGTGTTGCAGCAGTAGGTGGCATTTTTGCCGTAATAAATGAATTACTCGGGCCAATAGGTTCTGCCCTCGATATGGATAGGCAGAATATTAAAAAAGCTCAGGAAGAGATAAATTTCTGGAACCGATTGGGAGCTGATCCTATTATGGGTATTTGGGATACCTATAATAAGAAGTTATTATCTCCCAAGACACCACCTAAAACAGGATTTTTTAAGTCTTATCATCCCTGTGTCATTGATATAAACATAGATAAGTTGAGAAATAATCTGCTTAAACATAAATATGATATGGATTATCAATCTTTTATTGGATTTCTGGATTTAGGACAAATCCTCGGAACGATAACTAAAGATAAAGGAAATTACTGGCAAGAAGGTGGGAAATTTTATGCATATGTAAATAAATGTGACTGGTCAAATGTTAAAAAATACGATGTTACCGATGTTATTGAAGAAATTCGAAAAGAAACAATATTAAAATCTGATGAACGTATGCGACAAGAATTGAAAAAACTGCCACCTTCAGAACTTGGGAATATTTATCAGTTAAAATCAGGAAGTAATACCAAACTCTTCCGAGCGGCAAACGGTCAACCGATTCTTAGTGCTCATCGTTTTTTAGGTTCAAATCCTTGGGTTAGAACTACAGGAAAACGCGAGGGTGGTGGAATTTGGAGCTGGGGATGGCATGGCCATTACCAACCGCGGGTGTTAGTTACGCCAGCTAATACAGACGCTTTAAAAGCAGCTCTTAATTGCGCCTACAAAATAGATGAAGAAATCGATGATGTGTTGAAAGAAGTTGAAAAAGGAGGCCGACCGATTGAATCCAAATCATATAAAGGAACAGGAATATTCAAACGATTAGAAGCATTTGTTGCTGGGCCAGACACTGCTACTCCACCAAGGTTTGGTACTACACGTTATTATCGACATCCGCAGCTTCCAAATACATGTACAGCTGCAATTGGCGAATTGAAACAGTTCTGGGTCGATGCAGATGAGCTAGAACCAGTTTCAAAAGAAAAGTTGAAAAAATAATAGAATAAAATTCACTTAAAACAAAAAAAAGGAAATACAACGAAATGGCAATCTCTAAAACGGTAAAAGGAGCTCTAATTGGAGGTATATTTGCTATTATTGCTGCAATAATTGCTTTTATTCCATCTTTAATTAATAGGGACAGCATAAAAGAATATAAATTAAATTATCTTTCTGGCTACATAAAATCAGACAGCGGAAACAAAGAAGGTTTAAAAAATATTGAAATTTCTGCATTAGATAAAAATAAAAATATAATTTCAAAAGGTTCAATTGTCACAGATGATTTTGGTAAATATGTTATTGTTTTAAGCAAAACTAAAAAAGTGTCATTTATAAAGGTTACTAATAATTTATATGAAAATGTTTTTCCACTCTCATTAATTAATAATAATGAGAATGAGGATATTTTTATAAAACTAGAAAAATAAGGTGCTAAAATGAATATAAAATCAGTAATCCGTAGTTTTTTGTTTCTAATTCTTTTGACTAAATTAATAGCCGCAGAAGATACAACAATCAAAATTGCAGGCAAAATTGTAACTGCGTCAAAAGATACAAATTTCATATCTATAGCACATGTAAGTATTCATCTGCTCGAAATAGACAATGAACCCGTAGAGGAAGCAATAGAAAACAAAGAGTGGTCATCTGATGAGAAGGGAAATTTCATGATTCAACTTAATCAAAAAATAATTCCTGACATAGATGATATAATAAGTATAAAAGTGAATTTTAAGAAAATTGGATATCAGCCTTCATCGTTAAATGTTGGGCCCATAAATTTTAAAGAAAAAACCTATTATGAAAAACATACTATTTATTTAATACCTGGTCCTGACATTAATAGAAATGTTGAATTAATTACTTTTAAATTAGATGCAGATAATTGCATTTACTCGAAATATCCATCTGAGAGACAGGATGTTATTGGTCTGTTTAAACCGATAAAGGATTTTGAGACTGCAAAAAGAATCATCGCTTCAGTTGGAATCAATGATAACAATAAAAGTCCTATACATTTTAGAGTCGCTGAAGAAATTGAGCCAATTTATAAATATCTTTCAATAAATGCCTTAAAATTGCCCGATGTAAAAAATGATCCAGATTTACAGTCACTATTTTTAGAAGTGAACAAGAGCAAATTGTATTCATTAATCATACCTGTCGGGAAAGCATGGCGTTTTGATGACAATTTTCACATTTTACGAAATGAAGCATTCAATACATCAAGAAAATTATTTGAAAAGGCACAATTCTCCGATTCCAAACTAAATAATTTGGTAAAAAAATATAAGAATTTGTTTTGTGGTAATTTTGAGCCAACATTTATAATTACAATTAAAAATAACGAACAAAAATCCATAAACCTGACAAAACTATATTTTAAAATTACAAACATAAGAGGGTTACTTGGTGCACGTGTTGCCGGAGCCATTCCAATATCTGCAATATATGAATTTACTATACCTCACAAGAAGGGTCTATTTGATAGAAATCTAAATCCTGAACTAACTGTGCCTCCTAATGACGTTATATCTTTTAAGATTAGATTAAATTCTGAGCAAGAAACCGTCTGGGAATATACCCTGAACATTATTTTAGCAGACCAAGATGGGCCGTTAGTTGAGACTCAATATTTTATATTACAAATATGAAAAACAAAAAGGAATTTAATAATGAATAATCCGGTCATTTGACCGCTACCTCAAAACATAGTTGCAAAGAGATAATGAAAGGCTTATATTTTGCCTACATCAAAAAGGAGGTAGCGGATGGCCAAAAGACATTTTCTCCTTAATAGGT
>Ga0114922_10000866_pt1 | contig 29041 bp, 15 predicted proteins | sample AartaG_FD_100975 | JGI IMG/M metagenome (GOLD analysis project Ga0114922, IMG submission 100975) | Deep subsurface microbial communities from Aarhus Bay to uncover new lineages of life (NeLLi) - Aarhus_00045 metaG | ecosystem: Environmental > Aquatic > Marine > Oceanic > Sediment | place... | reverse complement strand
CGTCTTTTCTCAGGCATGGAAATGGGAGGAATAAAAATACATGCCCCCATTGACATACTGATTAGTAACAATTACGTACACAATTGCTGGCGAGGCATCTGGATCGACTGGATGGCACAGGGAACACGGGTCACTGCAAATCTCTTGCACGATAACACTGCCACCCATGATATTTTCAGTGAAGTGAATCATGGTCCTGTTTTGATTGACAACAACATCCTGCTTTCACCCCATTCCATCCGCGACCTTTCAGGGGGTGGAGCTTATGTCCACAACCTTTTTATTGGGATAAATGTTCCGGAAACTAATCCGAGGGTAACGCCTTATTTCAAGGAGCATTCCACCGATATAGCAGGTTTTAAGGTTATTACGCATGGAGACAATCGTTATTATAACAACATTTTTATGAGTTATAACTGTGAATCTCCCTGGCCCGAAAGAATGGGTCCGGAACGATCAGGAAATTTTTTTGGATTGGGAGCATATGAATCAAAAGATTTTTCACTGGTTGCAGACGGAAATGTCTATGTCGATCAGGCGAGGGCATTTGAAGCCGAAAATAATCCGGTGGTAAATTCTAATTTTAATACGCATGCTAAAATCGTAGAAAAAGAGGATGGAATTTACCTCGAAATTAATATGGATAAGGAATGGCTGAAAAGACAAAACAAATTGGTTACAACCGAATTGCTGGGCAAAGCTGAAATCCCTGACCTGCCTTTTGTTCAGCCTGATGGAACGCCTTATTATATGGATTTAGATTACTTAGGCATAAAAAGAAACTCGGAAAATCCAGCACCTGGTCCATTCGAAGAAATAAAGGACGGTTTAATAATAATAAAAGTTTGGAGTAGAAATAATTAAAAATTAGGTTTTATTCGTGCTGCCATCTCCTTATCACCTGTAGCTTCTGTCATACTTACAAGGCTTTTTCTGCCATAATAATAAAAAAATAAAGCTATCCCTTAATCAAGACTTATTAATTTTCCTATTTCCCTCAAAGTTTTAATACTTGATTCAGTAATATTGCCTTTCCGGTCAGGTCCGACATTCAGCAGGAAATTTGCATTTCTGCTATTCGCTTTAATAAGCTGGGGTACTATTTCTTCGGCACTTTTAGCAGTAGCCCCTTCACCCCAGAACCAACTCTGTTCAAGGCACCAGCACGTTTCACCTGCGATCATATTGTCCTCTTTGAAATGCCTTGTTTCAGTCACTGCAATATCAGCATATGGAGTCCCTTTTTTTGACCAGTCCCACCAGTTTGCGCTGGCAAGTATATCAGGCCGTATATTTCTCAAAAAAGTTAAGATCTCATCTGCAGCCATTATTTCAGGATCAAGGGCATCATTCCATATATAAAAAACATCAGGGTATTTTGTGATCAGCTCAGCAATTTGTGCCTTATGGAACTCTATTTGTTCTTCTATGGTATGTGTTGCCGGATCGCATTCAGGAGGTAGCACCTTATATTCCTTATTATTTTTGTTATTATCGAATCCAGGGTGCCGCCAGCAATAATAAAGGCCAACCTTCAATCCCCTGTTTTTGAACGATTCGATAAACTGGGCAACAAAGTCTTTCTGGTAGGGGCAGTCAGGATGCATTATGTCATATGTTGTGTACTTACTGTCCCACAAACAAAATCCACCGACATGCTTCACGGTAAGAACAGCATACTTCATCCCGGCAGATACTGCTGCATCCGCCCAGGCATCAGTGTTGACAATATCAACTCCTGGGTTGAAATCTGCTGGGTCAGGATATCCGGGAACCCATTGAACACCCTGGTAAGTAGCCATATTATAATGAATAAACATACCAAATTTCAGTTTAAGAAAATCCTCTGCCTTTTCAGTCCTCTTAATCTTATCATTACCGGGAAGTTCTATAGCTGAACAATCATCAAATAAGTGATTGGTATTTGTATTTCCTTTTATGCTATTATCTGTTCCTGCATGTGAACTACTTTGCAGATTATAGTAAACAGACTCATTCTGAAAAGACACAGAAATAATCCATAAAAAAAAGAAAAATGTTAATGTTTTAATCCTGATTCTATTCATCTCTATTATTTTGAATGTTAATAATTCCCGGTTTTAAATCCCCTGCCAGGCATTTTACCGATACTATCCCTTCCCCTTTTGCACGAATGGTTAGTAACATTCTTCCTTCGTATGCTTTACGTTTGTTTTGTTTGTACAATTCATGGCTGAACTGGTTGCCCGAGTCCAATCCGATCAGTTCACCTGCACCACTCACATCAACTGTTATTTCGTTATTGGCAAAGGGGCAGCGTGTACCTTCTTTATCCTGTATTTCAAGGGTCAGAAAAACAAGCCTATCGTTATCTGTAGAAACTGATTTACGTTCATTTTTTAATACCAGTTTTTCAGGTTCACCTGCTGTTCTTAAGATGTGGGTTGCCACTATGTTCTTGTTGTTAAAGGCATTTGCCTTCAACTCACCTTTTTTATAATCCACAAGATAGATTGCCTGGTAAGTATCGGGATTTACCGTCTTTTGGCCCAGGCTTTTACCGTTATGAAACAGTTCTACTTTTTCAGTATTGCTGTATACGAAAACAGTATCAACATCACCAGGTTCAAAGTTCCAGTGTGAAGCAACGTTGTAGCAACGCCATTCGAAAGTATCTTTTTCTTTCAGGTTTACAGCAATGTGGACCATTGGTTTCTCCGACCAGAAAGCCTGCCAGTAGTAATAGAGAGGTTTTTCAAAAGTGCCGATATCAATCAGACCCCATTCCCAGCCACGCCGGGGCCAACCAAGCGATTCCCCGAGATAATCAATGCCAACCCACAAAAACAGACCCACAACATACGGATTATCCCGTACTGCAAGCCAGTTTTCAAGGGTCTGGTAGTTTTCAGCACCAAACAAAATACGGTTCGGATAGCAGGCATGTTCCTCACGGTAATGTTCTTTAAAATAGCGATCTGGATAATTGTAACCGGCAATGTCCATTGTATCCAGAAACCCACTTGCATTAGCCCATGGAGCCCAGTCACAGGTGGCAGTTACCATACGGGTATCGTCCTCTTCCTTTACCCAATCCATAAGCATTTTCAAAGTCTCAGGACCATCAGCATAACGCTGGTCAGGCACCTCATTTCCTACTGAATACATAAATACAGAGGCATGATTACGGTCACGCTTAACCATATCCTTTAAATCGGTTTCAGCCCACTGGTTAAAGAACTTATGGTAGGTATTGGCCTTTTTGCCTGAAGGATCTTCCGACCATCCATAGTGCCATCTTTTGTTCCATTCATCAAAAGCCTCTGCCATAAGGTAAAAGCCCTTTTCATCACACACATCTATAAAAACAGGATCAACCGGCCCATGTGTACGGATGGCGTTACAGCCCAATTCCTTCAGTTTTTCCAGCCTGTATCGCCATACATCCTTCGGTACTGCTGTCCCAAACGAAGCTGCATCTTTATGCAGGCATACCCCCCTGACAATAACTTTTTCTCCGTTTACAAGCATACCCTGTTCATTGTTAAAATCAATAGTCCGGATTCCAACTTTTCGTTGCTCACTATCAATCAGCTGATCGTCAATCCATAGCTGCAAATCCAGGGTATAGAGGTAAGGATTTTCATCAGACCAGAGCACAGGATTCTCCGCTTCCAGAATCAATGACGATTTTATCGATGTGTAGTCGCTAAGTTTATATGTCTGGCCGGATTCTGTAAATATGTTGCCCTCCCTGTTCTTTAAAACTGCTATAATCCGGGCATCTTTAATTACTTTTTTCCAGTCTTCAGGAAAACGCTGAAAACTAATCCTGTCACTCTCAGGGTAATGATTGGAAATAACTTCACAATCCACTTTCATCCGGGCAATATTATCCTCTACAGAAATGGTCCGGAAAAAAGTTGTGAATGATTTGAAATGCTGCTGTTCTGTAATAAAGAGATGGACATTCCTGTTAATACCTGAACCGGTATACCAGCGACAATTACCATATAAGGAATTATCCACTTTCACAGCAATTACATTGGTACTTCCCTCATAATTCAGATGGGGAGTTAAATCGTATTCAAAAGTGCTGAAACCATAAGGACGGTTCCCCAGATAAACACCGTTCAGGTAAACAGTGGAATTCATATATACACCATCAAACCGTATTTTAATACGTTTCCCTTTTGTTCCTTCAGGCAATATAAAATACTTGCGGTAACAACCAATTCCTGCAGGCAGATATCCTCCCGACACCCCGGTTGGATTATCCTTTGAAAACTGACCTTCAATAGACCAGTCATGTGGAACATTCAGAACACGCCAGTCAGAATCGTCAAAGTCAGGGACATAAAATCCAGGTAATTCACCCAAATGAAAATACCAGTCTGTATTAAAGTTCAGTTGTAAATCCATTACTTTTTCCCGGTTATTTTCATTCCCGGAATTTTTATTCTTCACCTCCCTGAAAACATTCTCATCAACCTGAGAACTTGCAGTGAAACAGGCAAAAACCATAAGAACGAATGTGATGATTAAGCTGTGATTTCTGCACATTTGGTAATATTTTTATATTAAACTTATTTATCCAGATTGATTTTATATATTTCAAAATCTTCCATCAGTCCATAATCAAGGACATCATATTCATTTCCCGGTGGCATAGTTCCTTTTCCTTTTCTGAAAGCAGGTGGTCGCATAAAACCCCTGGCATAGACATGATGGGGGCCGAAAACATTCTTCAGGCTTCCATAAACAATAACCGATATTTTGTTACTACCCTCCTCCAGTTCAATCTCTTTAGTATAAGGCTGTGACTGGATAATTCCTGTACTTCGGTCATTTAGAATAATTTCTGCAACCGTCCCATACCATTCGGGCAAGCTGATCTCGTAGACACCAGGCTCATCAATGCTAACGTTCTTAGTATAGCTGACTGATTCACTGTAGAAAGGGAAGCCCTGCTTCTTCCAGCTGCCTGTTTCAATATCCTTAGCAGGGATAATGTTCCATCCCCTGCTCGCAGGTTCAAGGCAAAAATTACCCATTATATAAACAGGAGAAGGATCACAGCGATTATCAAAATGGTTCATCGACAGCTTAACCTCATTTATTCCTGCTTTTACATACTTTTCTATATCTATGCAATTGAAGTCAGGGTCGAGCCAGGTTTCTTGTCCGGCATTTACTTCATTACCGTTAATACTTATATTGTATAGAGATGCCTGCTCTACCACCGCTTTCATGCCTTTCGTATCAACCCCGGACTTGACATTGAATAAATAGCTAAGCTCGAAACGATCTCCCGGCTTATGTAACTTATTCCTATCCATGTGGGATAATTTGTATTGTACACTATTCCAGGGAGAGCCATTCTCATAGCCAAATCTCTGATAAATCATATCAGACGCTTTTGCATAGTACATTATGCCCTTGCTTTCCCCCATCAGGTTCAGGTTTGCATAGTCAATATTCAGCACGTTGGGATGAAGCAACTGCACCTTGCTTTCAGGGCTTTTTATAAGTTTCCTGCTATTATCAACTATTTTACCGGGAGGAACTACTTTTTTATTATGTACATACACCATGTAACTGCCTCCGGGATACAGATGTACGGGAAATGATAATTTACCGTTTTCCTTCTTGTAATAAACCGGTAGTACTTCTCCGTTTTGCGGGCAAATTGCCTCAACAGAAGCACCTTCAATTTCAACAGAGGTATTGGCTTCTTCTTCAAGGCTGAAATTAGATATAAACAATAACTGTCCGTCTTTCAACTGGCGGTGGTTATGATGAATCCTGCCAGTAGCTGAAGGGGCCATATAAAAATCATCACGCAGGAAATAGTCATTTACCACCTGCCTGTTTAAAACCTCACTTATCCAGTTTTCCTTTTCCATCAATTTAATCAGAGCATCAGATCTGTCTCCATCAACAAGATGTAGTGATTTACCGAGGTATAACACTTTGCCTCCATTCGCAACATATTCCTGTAATAATTCAAAACTTGCCCTGTCAATGTTCTCCATCATAGGCGGGATAACCACAAGGTCATATGATCTTTTATTAACAATAAAACTTTTACCCTTAACACTACCATGATCTTTAATCACATTCTCGCAACCCAGGTCATACTCCACCTGTTGATTCTCAAGGAACTGAATCATTTCTTTAAAAGACTTTCCTATCTCATTCAGTTTCTTATCTGTGCCTCCTCCATAATACATCCACACAGTAGTTGTCGGTTCAAGGATAAGTGTTTTATTTATTTGTCTGCCCGATGACAGTGCAACTGAAAGACGTGCAAAATAATCTGTCTGGTATTTGTAAAGATACCAGTACGGGTCATAATCCAGGAACGACTGCGGGTAGTTTTGTTTCCGGTAGCCGACAAGGGATAATTGTGAAATATGTTGATTAAGGAAATTTACACCCAGGGCATATTCCCAGTCACCGAGCCTTTTCATATCTTCAAAGCGGAGATCCCACCCGGCTCCGCCATAAGTTTCGCTCAGTGCCCGGTGCCTGTCAAACTGGTTTGCAATGGAAGCAAGCTCTTTTACAGCAAGGTTGTTCCCAAACTGATCGGGGCGCTCATCCAGTGAATTAAACAGCATGTCGATCCCCGGCATCTGATGCCAGGCATACATTGCCATATTATCAGGTCCGTGATAAATATCGGGCCAGGTGTTTTCCCAGTAATGACCTGTCCAGATCAGATCATTCTGCTCAGTATATTCATACCACGGTTTTGACCAGCGATCAATAAACATTTCCAGTAATACAGAACGATAATCATGCCTTACCTTTTTCCAGTTTCCTGTTTCTTCAGTTAATGACATTAACTCATCTTCAAGACGGTATCCCCATCTTTCATTAAATACTTCAAAAAGATCGGGTGTGTACCTCAACCCTTCTTCAGAACCAATCTGTGGTTCATCGGTAAAAACACCCGGAATTAATTTCCCGAATTCATGGCTGCCCACCTCTTCATATCCCTTCATTGTAATTTCCATGAACTTTTCAGTTACCCCTCTGGCTATCAGATCAACATACGAAAAGCCTGCATAGCTTGGACTACCAACACTGAAATTGGAAAGGTAAACTAAAGCATACTCCCCATCATTACCTTCCTCCTTTTTTGAATTATCAGTGATGTTTATCCATTTATCACCATCTTTCATAAATACAAATTCTATCTTTTTAGATTCCAAAGAATCTAAAACCAGCTTCTTCATTTTTCTTGTTTCCAGGATGGTCCCCCGATTATAAGATTCCGGCATATCATTATAAACATGTCCCCCTGCAAAACCACTCGGGCAAACATTCTCATCATATATCCATACTTTCAAACCTATTTCTTTTGCCTTTTCCATTGAATATTCCACCAGTTCAAACCATTCATCAGATAAATATTCGGTTATCAGGCCTATACGGGGATGGATAAAAACCCCTCCGACACCCTGTTTTTTCAACTCTGCCAGGCTCAGGTCAATATCTTCTCTTTCAACATCATTATTCCACACCCATAACGGGGCAGGGCGATATTCAATGCCAGGATCTGCAAATTCCTCAATCAGTGATTTATAGTCATTGATCCGCCCGTCTCCGGGAGGTTTTAATTCAGTATTGCATGCCGCTAACGAAATAAGTACTGATATTGTTAAAATCTTAATTCTCATTTTTTTTGTATTTGTTCCAGTTCCTTGTTCAAATATTTGATAATAAGCTCAGCAAGCTGTTTACTCCCTTCTTCTTTGTAATGCACATCATCATTACCTATACCATGCTTTTTATGTATGCTAATTGATTCTTTATAGATATCATTTACAGATACAGAATGCTTATTCATGACTTCTTTAGCTGCTTTATTGTATTTATTTACGTCCTTAGCATACCTGCCGGCCTCGTTTTCAGGAACATAAGTAGTCGAAACAAATATCAATTCTGCATCACTGATATCCTTTATAATTGTTACAATTGAATCAAGATTAACTTTATATTCATCAACACTGAATGTAATTTTTCCATTTACTTTATCCCTGTTTCCATATAATTTTGAATCAGGGTGCCTGTAGCACAGGTCCCACAATCCCCAGTTAAACTGTATAATATCCCAGTCTTCGTCACCTACCCATTCTCTGATGTTTTCAAGCCCTCTTCCGGTATCTCCGGCATTTCCGGGATTGTGTTTCACGATGGCTTTATCTTTGTAATACTCTTTCACAAAAGGAGTATAGCCGATTGAAATGGAATCACCTATAATTAAAACCCTGGGGAGCCTGTCACTTCCGGCAAAAAAAAATATTAAGAGAACTACAAATACTAAACCTGATGCCTTTCTTTTAGTAACATTCACTTTATTCATAATTACACATCAAAATTGTTATTGCATTTTTTTAAACTTCTCGTATTTAATATTCCATTTACCATTACCGGGGAAACCAGGGGCATTCACATTTTCAGCACCATCCCAACCTCCTGCCATCATTGCAACTGCTGTTAACAGGCCTCCATTAGCAGGGAAATAAGGAAATGGGCCAATCATACTATACGCCAGTCCGTGCTGATCAAAACCGAAATTCTCATGAAGCAAAAGGTTAATTGCATCATCAGGCTTATCTAATCTTGCAGCGGTCATAGCCAGCATGGGAAAATCCCATCCCCAGGTCTTTTCGAAATTCCATGCAGACATTATCTTATTAAAGGTATTTTCGAGTATTTCCGGGTCAACTCCGTCACCGGGTAACATCCCGTATGTGCCTATAATGGCCGGATGTTCATAATTGTAGCTTGTCCACATATCCTGAACTCCTTCATGCACAACGTATAAGTCATTTTCAACAGGAAGAGGTGCAAGGTTCTGTAATACACTATCAATAGAAGCGGGAGGTTCCAGTCCACAACGACGGTACCATTCTTTTGCTACCCTGAGACCAAACCTCCAGTACCCGAGTTCAAAAGTTGGATTCAGAGTTTCCCAATATTCAACATTTTCTGAAACCGGGATCAAAGGTGGACCCAGTACATATTGCATCCTGACAGAATCATAATGTGCTACAGAAACCAGGAAATCAGCAGTATTAAACACAACTTCTTTCCATTTCTCCAGGGTACTTTTATCGGTATGCAATCTGTAATCCATTTCGGCAAAATAGATTGGGTGTGGTTGTTGCCAGATTAAAAAAGCGTGACAGGGATGAGGCCATTCGGAATTATTATATGCGGTACATTTAGGCCACCTTACTCCATCAAATCCTTCATTCTTAGCTCTTTCTTTTGCTGATTCCAGGAACCGGTTATAGATTTGCAGGCTTTGATCCCATTGCTCCCAGCGATCCCATAAAGCCCAGTGTACCCCATGCCACCAGATCATTTCGAAATGAAATCTGCCATACCATCCATTATTCACCAGGCCGCTTTCCTGCGGAGGTAATGAACCTGCTTCATTAACTTTCATAAGATATTGAGACAAAACTATTCTCCTTTCCAGTTCCATCCACCTGTGATCAGTGCTGCCTGAAAGGTCGATTGCCGCACCTGAATTCCAGAATTCAGCCCAGCCACTGCTACTTGCTTCCAAACATTCTTCTACACTCAATAAATCTTCTGTAACTTCTTCTGGTGAGAATTCAAATACAAACTGCATTGACTTACTCCTGGGAATTAACTCAAATTTATGAGGATTCCAGTCATCGCTCTCAAAATCAGATGTTGTAAACCATTTTAGAGATACATGATAATCATCATCATCCAGGATCCTGTAAAAATCAGCTTCATTACCAGATCTATTAATTAGAGTTTGATGCGATGAATATTGATCCCATATACCAACATAATCTCCTCCCCTGATGGCTGAAGCATATGGGAATTCTATCTCTACAGACAATCGACCTTTATCAACAAGCTCCGATTCAACACTTACTGCAACTAAATCCCTGGTTGGATGACATGCTGTTTTCACATTAACCGGTATTCCCTCTATCTCAAAATAACTTGAAATAATTCCAGTCCATAAATTGAGTTCCTGACGTGTATTCTGCAGATCACCTGGAGACACCTCATTTCCATCTGCTTTTATTAATGAAAAGGCAATTCTTCCAAGATTTATTCTATGAGGATTCCCTGAAAGCCAATCAGACAAGGCCCTTTGTTCCTCATTATCATCATTAACAAGTGGATACCTGACCATTCTGCCGTATGTGTCCACCATTTGTCCCCTGAAATTTTCCACTTTTGTGCCACTGGGTAAAGGATCACTATGCCATCCCCAATGAGATAATGTATTAAATGGTACAAATGTTTGTAAACCGGTAATATCAACGGAAAAAGCAAACTCTCCATTCCCTACCTGAGCCGGACTCTTAAGATCAAGTTTATGTGAAATAACTTTATGTCTTTCTACAACACCTTTACGATCAATTGATTCTTTAAAATCAGATGAACATGAAAGGGAAAGAAGTAATACGATAAAAACAAATTTTCTTTGAATAAATTTTGAAAACCTTTTTCTATTTATCACTATAAATAATTTAATTAATTAACAATAACTGGTTCTTATTTTTTTAACTCTCTTTTAGTGGAGAAATCATTCAAGCCTGTTTTCATTAACTCATCCAGGTACTGACTCATTTCTTCAGCTATTTCCGGGTTATCATTGATAATATTTTCCTGTTCAGAAGGGTCAACTTTCAGATTATACAATTCAAATTGCTTATTTTGAATGATAATATATTTTATATCCCCTTTTCTGACAGCAAGTCCATTTTCTTTTGTATTAGCCTGTTCAAGTATTATATCTGCTCCTTCATCATCTTTACCAATAAAAGTATTCCAGTAGTATCTGCTGTCAGGAGCAGCATAAGCTGGAATTTCTAATTCCAGAAAACCTGCAAATGAAGCCAGGAGGTCAACCTGGCTAACGAGAGCATCAGACACTCCGGGTTTTATTACATCAGGCCATCTGATAATAAATGGGACCCGGTTTCCTCCTTCATATATTTCATATTTCCCACCACGGTAAATACCTGCAGCCTTATGATCACCCTTATCTGAACCATCCTGGTATCCTCCGTCTATATAGACAGGTCCGTTATCACTGGTAAAAATCAAAATTGTATTATTCTCAATTCTCAGTTCTTTAAGTACATCCACTATCTGCCCTACGCACCAATCTAACTGTACTATATTATCACCTCTGTATCCCAGATCTGTCTGCCCCCTGAAACTGGGGTTAGGCAAGCGCGGAGCATGTATATCATTGGTAGTCAACAAAAGGAGAAAAGGATTGTCTTTATTCTCCGTAATAAAATCTTCAGCTTTTTCAACCAAATCATATGCAATATCATTATCATTCCAAACAGCTTTCTTTCCCCCTTTCATATATCCAATTCGTCCCACACCATTTATTACTGAACAACAATGACCTCTGTCACCTCCATATACAGTTATTGATTCGGGGTTAAGAATAGCATCAGGATATTCAGTTCCGGGAATTGAATCAGGGATACGCTTTTTAGACACGGTTATCGGATCACCTGGATCGTAATTATATACAGTTTGATTTTCAACATAAACAAAAGGTGCTCTGTCATTTGAATACGGAATAATGAATGAATAATCGAACCCTGCCTCAAGTGGGCCAGGCTTAATTTCCTTGTTCCAGTCAATATCTCCATTACCCAGGCCAAGATGCCATTTCCCAACGATACCCGTCTGATATCCTGCTTCCTGGAATAGCTTACCCATGGTAAACTGTGTTGGCTTAATCGTTGCGGGGGCATTGATTCCCTGTATTCCTACATTCTTCCTGAATCCCATTTCCCCTGTAAGCAAAGCATATCGCGAAGGACTGCAAGTTGAGGCAGCACAGTGACCATCAGTAAATTGAATGCCCTCCTTTGCCAGCTTGTCGATATTTGGAGTTTGGATAAGTCTTGCTCCATTGACTCCAATATCTCCGTATCCAATATCATCAGTATATATTATGACGACATTGGGTTGTTCGTTCTTTCTATTGCAGGAAAAAAGAGCCAGTGCAATAATCAAAATTATTTTACAGATGCTGTCAGACATATTATTTTTTCTAAGTATCATTACACCTTATATTTTTATTTCTTCACAGTAAATCCGTCATCCTGCTGTTTTTTAAGCAGAGCTTTTAGTTCCCTTACTATCTCAGGATATTCAGCAGCAACATTATTCTTCTCTTCCATGTCAGTCTTCAAATTGTAAAGTTCTTCATCAACAAGTTTCCAGTAGCCTTTCCTGATGGCAAACCGCCCCTGGTAATCGTGCATCACAAGACTTTTCCTTACTTCTTTCTTTTGACCGGTAATTAAGGGGAAAGCATCAAAACTATCCTCTCCCATATCATTGTCTAATTCGTAACCAATTATATGAGAAAATGTAGCCATCATATCAACGAGACAGATCAAGCCATTATTTTTTGAATCCGGTTCTACATATCCATCCCATTTAATAATCAGAGGGATTCTGTGTCCTCCTTCCCATCTTGATCCTTTGTACCCTCTAAGATTTCCACAGCTTTTATGCCCGAAATCTGAATGCAATGCACCATTATCACTTGTAATCACAATAAGGGTTTTCGTGTCAATTTTCAAATTATGTAATGTTTTATCTATTTCACCAACCATCCAGTCAAACATTTGTACATGATCACCTCTTTGTCCTGCCTGGCTTGATCCTTTCAGGAAATCAGGGACATTATTTGGCAAGTGTGGAGCCTCGGGAGTTAAATGCAAATAGAACGGTTTATTCCCATAATTTTTTACATGCTCTGTGATAAAATTTATTGCTTTCACGGTATATATGCTATCAACAATATATGGCTGCCAGTCAACATCTATAACAGAGGGACCAAGATCCATTTTTTGGTGCCAATCTATTTCTTTTTGGGGAACTTCTTTTTCAGGATTATATAAATAATAATCGATCGGCTTAAATTCTTTCGCAATAATTTTATGATTTTCTACAAACGTTATGGGATAAAGGTTATGGGCAGCCGCGGTAACAAATGAATAATCAAACCCCAGGTCTTCAGGGCCTCTTCCCAGGTATCCTTTTGAATAATCTACAGGCTCCTTATCTTCCCATCCCAGATGCCATTTGCCAATTTGAGCAGTATGGTAACCTTTCGATTTCATTATTTTACCGATTGTGTTGCGTCCGGGTTCAATTAAACTGCGTGTATACCCATCCCACAATACTTCTTTTTTCAGTCTGCTCCGCCAGCAGTATCTTCCGGTTAAAATAGCATAACGTGTTGGAGTACAAACTGCTGCAGCACTATGAGCATTGGTAAACATTACTCCTTCGCTGGAAATTTTATCGATGTTAGGTGTTTGTATTTTTTGTGAACCATAACAACCCAGGTCACCATAACCAAGATCATCAGCCATGATGAATATGATGTTGGGATTATTAACAGGAGAACTGCACCCGGATATTATTACTATAATTATTATTAAATTGAATAACATTTTTCTGTTCATGATTCTAAATATATAATATGTTATATCTTTTTTTATTCCATTATAGTTTCATTATCATATTTATAAAATTCTGACAGCTTAATAATCCTTCTTTTATCTTTTCCTACATCAATATTTAATTCCTTTCCCTTATATGCAATTCTGCACCGGCCCCCTGTTTTTGAATATATCACTGCTTTGATCAGTTCATTATTTTCCCATTCTATATCCACTTCGTATCCTCCACGTGCTTTAAGACCTTTAACTTCGCCGGAAGGCCAGGACTCAGGCAAGGCCGGCAAAAGGTAAATTACACCCGTATGGCTCTGGATCAACATTTCTGCTATCCCGGCAGTAGTCCCGAAGTTAGCATCTATCTGGAACGGCGGATGCAGTCCGAAAAGGTTTGGAGCAACATTCCTGTACAAAACGGTATCTAAATTACTTTTGGCTTTTTCGGCTTCATACAAACGGGCATACTGGCTTATCAGCCAGGCTGCGCTCCAACCAGATTGCCCGCCACCGTTATCGATACGGTAGTCCAGGGATTTTTTTGCTGCAGCTGCAAGTTCAGGTGTTTCCTCCATATTTATCTGTGAACCCGGGTGCAAGGCAAACAGATGTGATATATGTCGGTGTCCCGGCTCCACTTCCGGGAATTCCTCCGGCCATTCCATCAACCTGCCATCAGATCCTATTTCAGGGCCCGCAAGCTTTCCCTTTGCACTAACAACCTCTTTCACAATTTCATCCTGTATTTTTAATTCCTTCGAAGCAGATATAAAATCAGTAAACAGTTGCCATATCACCTGCTGGTCATGTGCCGGACCCATACTTATCTGGCTGCGACTGCCATCGGGAGCGATAAAGGTATTTTCCGGTGAAACGGCCGGTCCGGACACTAATTTTTTTGTTACGGGATTTTCAACCAGCCAGTCAAGGTAAAATTCTACAGACCCCTTCATAACAGGGTACATTCTCTCAAGAAATTCTTTATCCCCTGTAAAGGAGTAATGTTCCCATATATGTGAACAAATCCATGCACCGGCCCCTGTATGCATTCCCCAGGATGCTTTTTCGCCCGGAGATGTAAAGCCCCATACATTAGTTATCGGGTGCACAACCCAGCCATTTTTGTTGTATTGAATTGATGCTGTTCTTCTACCCGGTTCAACGAGTGATTCAATTAAATCAAACAATGGAAGGTGAATTTCAGGAAGGTTTGTAACTTCAGCAGGCCAGTAGTTCATCTCTACATTTACGTCAGTATGGTAATCACCATTCCATGGAGTATGAGTTCTGTCAGCCCATATTCCCTGCAAATTAGCAGGAAGTGTACCCGGACGGGATGATGAAATAAGAAGATAACGGCCATACTGAAAAATAAGCTCAACAAGGTGAGGGTCATTTGTGCTTTGTCTGAAATTTTCAATCCGTTTGTCAGTTGGCACCCTGTCAAATTGATCTTTTGTAATATCAAAGCTTAACCTGCTAAAATAGGACTGATACTCAATTAAATGCCTCTTAAGTAATTCGCTGTAAGATTTTTCCTGTGCCTTTTCAATATTACCGACAGTGATTTTTTCATAATCACGTCCTTTATATTCAGGATAGCTCAGTACATAATCAGTTGAAGCAGTAAGAAAAAGTATCACTTCATCCGCATTATCCACAATTAATGTTGAATCACTGTAACTGATTTGTCCATTTTTACTGTTTGCTTTCAATCTACTCATGTATTGCAAACCATCACCACCTTTCCCGTCTGACATAGATCCCCTCATTACAAGCTGATTATTTTCTGAATAAGTCCGGAAACGTTCCGGTCTGTCAATTGAACACGTAAATGAAATCATCCCCGGTTTATCTGCCGTAAAATGTGCTACCATGACCTGGTCCGGGTAGCTTGTAAAGATCTCGCGAAAGTAATTAATACCATCCTGGGTGTATCGAATCCTTACAATTGCATCTTCAAGATCAAGCTCACGATGATAATTCTCATATTCTGCATTTTTACCATTGTCAATCCATAAATCCCCCAGGGTCTGGAAGCATCCATATGGGCCACCACGTCTTGAACCAGTCCCCTTACATATTTGTGTTTTGTTAGTGAGTTCGGTAGCCTCCCTGTATTTTCCTTCAAAAAGTAACTTGCGGATTTTATCCAGTTCTTTATGTGCATCAGGATTATCATTATCCGTCAGACTGCCTGACCACATACTTTCTTCATTAAGCTGTATGCGTTCCTTATTAACATCCCCAAATACCATCAACCCAAGCGAACCATTTCCCAGGGGGAGCGCCCTGAGCCATTCCCTGTTATAGTCTAATTTTTCATTTTCAATAACTTTTGCCGGTTGATCATACCATATCTTTAGATCCCCTTTCATCTCTGACTCCGTTGAGCATGAGAAGAAACATACTATTATCAGGCAAAGGATAAAAGGCTGATATCTTACTTCTGATCTTGATTCCATAATTTACCTATTTCATTCAATGTATTAATACTCGACTCAATAATATTTCCATTCTGATCAGGGCCAACATTAAGAAGAAAATTCGCATTTCTCCTGTTAGCCTTTTTTATCAGATGTACGATATCGCTGGCACTGCTATTGCATTGAGTCTCCTCGCTCCAGAACCATGTTTGTTCCAGTTGCCAGCATGTTTCTCCCGGGGTTCTGTTATCTTCGGGGAAATGCCTCAGCTCAGTTACAGCAATATCGGCATAGGGTGTTCCTTTCTTTGACCAATCCCACCAGTTTGCGCTGGTAATTATGTCAGGGCGTACCCCATGTTCGTAAGCAAGAAGTTCATCTGCTGGCATGAGCTCAGGATCACAGGCATCATTCCAGATATAGAAAACATCCGCAAACTTTGTTATAAGCTCTGCAATTTGCGCCTTCTGAAATTCTTTTTGTTCATCCATGGTATGGGTATCGGGATCACATTCCGGAGGCAGCACCTTATATTTCTTATAATTCCCGCTGTTATATGCAGGGTGACGCCAGTTATAGTAAAGCCCCACCTTTAACCCCCTGCTTTTGAATGATTTGATAAACTGTGCCACAAGGTCCTTCTGATACGGGCAGTCAGGATGCATAATATCATATGTTGTATATTTGCTGTCCCACAGGCAAAATCCCGAAGAATGTTTCACTGTAAGGACTCCATACTTCATACCGGCAGATACCGCCGCATCTGCCCAGTCATCAGTATCAATAGTATCAACTCCGGGATTGAAGGTGGAAGGATCAGCATATCCCGGATTCCACTGGTTCCCTATATATGTTGCCATATTAAAATGGATGAACATACCGAATTTTAGGTCCAGGAACTCATCCATTTGATTGTGTTTGTGTGTATGTATTATAGCTGAATCTGGTTTTTGCGCCTTTGCTGAAAACAAAAGCAGTATCAGCGATAGCAGAATAAGTGTTTTTTTCATCTGTTCAAGAATATGTGTTGGTTTCATCTATTAAACTGCCTGTCTGGTCTTAATTTTCTTTAAGCCATACTGCCATTTCATTTGCACCCCTGTTACACCATGAATAGTAAGGTATCATGGTAAGCTTTGCCGGATTACTTTTACCCTTCTCATCAACCTTCTCGGCATCGGCAGTCAAAACTGTTACTCCACCAAGCAAGTTGCTCCTGAATTCACTTTGCAGTTCAGCATTTTTATCTATTTCAAAATTTAATACCTTACTATTATTATCAGCTCCTTCAGCGCAATATACCAATGGTCCTCTTTCTATTGCTATTCTTCCATTGTTACTTTCTATCCTGCTATCTGCCGTTACTTTCCTTATTTTCATTGGCAGGTTGATATCAATTTTATCACCCTTTCTCCATTTCCTTTCTATTTCAACATATCCCGACTGGTTGATTTTGCAATCATCAAGCTTATTCCCATTTAGAGCAATACTCCAGTTTGCCGGGCTGTCATCCATATATTCATAAAGCTTACCAGGCAATACACTTCCTTTTGCCCACCCCGGTATTCTTAGCTTTACAGTAAATTCTTTTGATTTCTTTGGCTCAATATCAATAGAAATGGTTCCTTCCCATGGATATTCTGTCCTTTGAATAAGCTTTATCTCGTTGTTAGCCAGCGCTATTTCTGCAGTGTTATTGGTATAGAGGTTAATATAAAGGTCATTATCCTTTACCGCATAGAAATAGCCAGGCAATGAAGGGATGAAACGTACAATATTTACAGGGCAGCATGAACAACCGAACCAGGGTGATCTTTCGAGGCTACCTTGATTAAACTTAAAATCCATATCGCATTCCAATGGATTTGGATAGAAGAATCTATCTCCACTTAGAGCAACTCCTGACAAAAATCCATTATATATAGTTCTTTCAAGAACATCAACATACTTTGCATCACCTTTAAGCAGGAACATCCTGTGGTTCCACATTGCAAGAGCAATGGCAGCGCAGGTTTCATTGTATGCCTTCAGGTTGTCCAGCTCGAAAGGACCTGCATAACCTTCACCTGCACCATGCTGGCCCACGTTACCGGTAAGATACAATTTACTGGTAACCACATCATTCCATATTCTGTCTATTGCATTTATATAATCCAGGTTATTTGTTATTGATGCCACATCGGCCACACCTGAATAAAAATAACCGCCACGTACTGCATGTCCTACAGCTGTTTCCTGTTCCAGCAGGGGAAGATGGTCCTGGGCATATTTACCATATAATTCACGCAGGTCTTTTCGTCCCCTCATATCAACAAAGAATTTGGCCATATCAAAATATTTCCTGTCGCCGGTTACTCTGTATAATCGGATAAGGCCTATCTCAATTTCTTCGTGCCCTGGCACTGCAACAATCTGTCCTTCCCCGGGTCCGAATACTTTGCATATTAAATCGGCATTTTTAATAGCTATATCAAGGAAGTTTCTTTTGCCCGTTGCCTGGTAATGAGCTACAGCTGCCTCGTACATATGACCAACATTATAAAGTTCATGACCATGCCCCAGGTGTGACCAGCGTGCTTCTTTACCTGGATATTCATATTCCGGATCATTTATTGTTCGCGCCGTATACAGATATCCATCATCTTCCTGGGCAGCAGCAATCTTTGAAATCAGATCATCCAGGTAGTTATCAAGCTTTTCATTAGGTTCATCAGACATCATCATTGTGTAGGCAGCTCCTTCAATTACTTTATATACATCGGAATCGTTGAAATAAATTCCTGTGAACCCACCTTCTTTTAGTCCACCGGCTACAGCAAAATTGTCTATACGCCCGGTTTCTTCACATTTTCCGAATTCATACCATAAGGTTACATCCCTGTTCGTTTCGATTTTTGGCAACCAGAATCCCCCGTCTATTTTCACGTTGGTAAAATCAACAGGAGTAAAAGGGTAATCACTAATCTCCTTGTTATTTTTCTGTATGCTACATGCTGATAAAAAAATTAGTGTTACGACAGTAGCCATGCTTAAATACTTTTCTGATCTTTTCATAAACCTTTTTTATATGTTAATGATACTTAAATTATTAATAAATTCAATATTCCAGAATGTAACTCACTGCCCCCTGAACAGTTTTGATAAAAAACAGGCCGTCACGAAACTCTCCTTTTGTTTTTGCAACTTTGTTTCTATCCATATCCAGGGCAGTAATTTCAGCAGGTTCAGTCAAAGTTGAAACGGCAAACTTCTCGGTTCCATAAGGTATAAGTTCGAGTGATTTATCTTCATTTTTTAAAATAATTAGTTGTCCGTCACTTGCCCCCCAGGGTGTTTCCAGCCATTCTCCGCGACCATCAATATAGTCATAAGCTGGCGAATGTACATAATCAACCCTGTGGCCATTATTCAGTGCACTGAATACAACAAGACTGCCATCCTGGTTGTGTGCATAATATCCTGAGGGAGGAAGAATTGCCTCCGGGGTTTTCCAGTTATTTTCATTGTGTCCATTAACCCACACCACAAGTCCGTTATCATATTCCAACCTGATTTGAGATCTGTCAAGAGAACCTGTTGCAATTGCTGTTGACACATCCAGCAGCTTACCTTTCTTGTCTGCATAGCTAATATCCTTTATTAAGGCCTGGCAATAAGATGATTGTAATTGTTGTATCATGTAATATCCACTTATCATATAATGATCAAATTCATGTCTCCATCCACCTAAAAAACCTCCCGGTTGTGCAAATGCAATTGTTTTTGTAAAGAAACGGTCGCATCCTCCATCTGTCCTTTCACCCAGTCCGAGGGCCCAGTGGCAGCTTATTGGCTGCATTTTTCTGATGTAGAAATCAACCAGCCAGGGTTCTTTATCAAAATTGTAACCATGTTCACATGCCCCGCTACCCGTTGTCAGCCCTGCGTAGTAATAATTATTATCACACTCGCTGTAAACAGGTCCGTTCCATATCTCCTGCTGTTCATACAGAAGTTGACCATAAGAATAATACTGTGTCAGCATTGTTCCTGCTCCCGGCATGCGTTCATCAAAATCAACACGGGACCAGGGGCTTACTGCTGTATGCACATCAGGACCTGCAGCTGTAGGATTGAATTTATCCTGGTTTATGGAACTTATTTCACGGGATAGTTTTACAACTTTAGCCGGCTTTGGGCAGTACGTACGGAACCATGCCTGCTGCCATCCTCCGGTAGGCATACGTATAAGCATGTCCTCGTCCCATAAAGCATTTACAGGTGCAAAATCAACGTAATTATTATACAAAGCATAACGCAAGCCCAGATCCTGGACTTTGCTTATATACTCCTTAAGATTTCCATCACCCCCTTTCCCCGGGGCAGCTGCTGTTCTGAAAGTAAAGCTTTCTGCCCCATCCCTCCAGCAGGTCTCCCAGTCAAGCATAATTACCTTATTCATTCCATATCGTGCATTTTTCTTCCAGTACAGATAATCGGCATCCCTGTCCTTAACAGCATAGTAACAAACAAGATATCTGGCAGCTACATCTCTCCATCTGGAAACCGGGTTGGGTATTTCAGGAAGCACTTCTTCAAAGCGAGGTGATATTGTGAGAAAAAGTCTTTCATGACAGTCGTTTCGCTTACCATTTGTTTTGGGTATATAGTAAGTACCTCCTCCGCTGTAAACTCCATCTTTCCTAACTTTATTTTCGAAATACAAACGTGATGAACCAGTACGGTAATGATCTACAACTGAGGACATAAAAAGAGGTTTCCTTGCCGTACCCATCTGTAATATTCCAGGGCGGCCAACAAGAAAAGGAACCTTAATCACCCGGGGATTTTTAGCATTTTCTACCCTGCCAAATGAGACCCTTCCGACCTCTCCTCCTAAACAGTGAATATCGGTAACCAGCGATTTTTGCCAAAGGCGGAAAACATATTCAACCACAGCAGACTGGGATTCCCTGCTGATTTTCCATTTTGCATGCAGAGTTTCACCTGATATCTTACACTCAATTAATTCAGCGCCGGAAGGCCAGGCAGTATGTTTTTCCTTTGCAATATATCCACCAAATCTTTCCTGGATCATCCCTTCAACATTATCGTCTGTTTTTAATTCCACTCCTCCCTTATCCATCGGGCGTATTATTCCGGAATATCCTTTCATCCATTGTGCTTCAACATCACCCAGGTCTCCTCTCTGAGGCTTGTACCTGTATTCAAGAACACCATCCTCACCACTGTAACGAAAAATATATTTGTCTCCGGCCTGAACCAGTTCTGTTCTGAAGTTTTTACAGACATTTTCCGGCAAAATAGTTTCGTCCCTGGTTGGGAACGGCAGGCGCTCCTGTCCGGTATGTACACCCAGGTCCTGCCCGTGAACCAGGTCTATTCCCGGGCGTGGCAAAACATCATATTCGAGTGGAGTTGAATAATCCTCAACAAAAAAAGAGAGATTATCGAAGAATATGGAGTCTTCTATTGCACGTAAACAGTTGCTTATTCTAAAGCCTTTCAGTACTCCACCCTCAGCAAAAGCTTCACGTTGCTTTGCATTAAGCCGGATATGCAGGATATACCAGCCAGGCCAGTCGAGTTCCCTGCAAAAAGGGATCTCATATGAATCGCCTTTATTTGTTTCCAGTAAGATGCTCATTTTAGCTATGGGCTGGTCCCTGTCATCTTCCCATTTCCAGTAGTCGTTCCAGACCCACATGTTAACAGCAGTAAAAGGATCCGGAATTCTTACCGGCACAGGTGGGGAAACGACAAAAGAAGCATTGGCTGTATCCCCTTTATACTTAATCTTTGCTGTATATATGCCCCATATCTTCTGCTGCTCTGACCTGCATATTACTGCTGCCCCTCCGCTAACTTCAACGGTCCAGCCTTCCATTTCTTCAAAATCCACCAGAGGCTCATGGTCATCCGTAAAACGTCCTGCCCAGTCAAGTTCATAAGGACGAGTGCCTTCAATTTCCTGGGATACAATAGGTTGTAGTAAAGCACAAAATAATAATCCCACCGTCAGTAAACGCAGTATAGAAGAATGAACTAGTGGAAATATTTCCGAAACAAGCTGAATTTTCACGTATATAAATTTCTTTTTGATCTGTAATTAACTTTGAACAAATAAATATACTAATTATCAATAGGTTTACTTGTCAGTAATCCATTACTTCTATTATTGTTATTATCAAATGCAAAGTAGAACATGTAATATGTTTCGTTGGCATGATTCCATACCAGACGTTTTAACTCTCGAAATACACACCGCCCTTTACAAGGGCGTCTCTCAGATCACCATATTTAAGGTCACGTATTCCTTTGTTTTTCAAGGCACAGAGGGCCGCCGCAGTTCCGGCGGCCTGTCCCTGTCCCATGCAGTTTACCGTGTTTCTCGTGGACATGTGGGCCATCTTGTCGGAAGTGATCAGCATTCCGGCAACCAGGAGGTTCTCAAGTCCCTTGGGACAAAGCGCCCTGTACGGAATGCCATAGGTGCCGCCGTTCTTTACCATGTACAATCCCACGTCATGGTAACTGTACACAAACACGTCGTCGTCGAAATGCAGGGCATCCACCACGTCCTTGTTCGTGATGTCGTAGTCGCACGTGATCACCCTGCCGCGCCGGATATTGAGTCTTGGGGCCGTCCGCGCGATAAATGCCTTTTCGCAACCGGGAAAGTATTTCCGGAACAGTTCGAGGGTCTTCAACTGCCTCTGTCTGAGCTCCAGTTCCGCGCTTGCCACCGCATCTCGATCGGTTGGACTCACTGGCATTTTAAGGTTGCTTTTGACGAACATTAGGTAGTTGTCGTGAATGGTGGTGGTCGCCGATTGCAGGCCGATATTTTCTGCCTCCTCCTGAAAACCGTCGGGCATTACTGCAAAATTGCCTTGCACGCGGATGGTCATGTCGACTACTCCGCTACGCCGGCCTGCAGCATGTTCCCTAATACCGTCACGGTCGGCTAAATATTTGAAAATCTTGTCTATATCCACATTACCCATACCAAAAGCGTTGGCTACTTGGTAATCGTTCGGTTCGGTGTAATCAGCTCCGGCAAAAGTGGAAAGATCCCCGTAGGCGGTGCAGTCGACAAATGATTTCGCGTAGAATACCTCACGGCCCGCCCTACTCTCGGCGATGACTCCCCTGACGCGGGAACCGTCCATAATTGCGCCGACTAAAAGGGTGTTCACGCAAACATAGACCCCTGCTTCAACCAGCATTTCAAATGTTACAAGCTTATACAATTCCGTGTCGATCACCGTATTCGTGGAATCCCGTTTTCCTGATTTCATATCGCCGAATCCACACCAACCGCCGATCTTATCCAGACGCCCCATTATTTCGTTGGGGATTCCCTTGATGACCTGGCGCTTCTTGACACCGGGAAAAGGCTTCCAGATATTGAAGAAACTGTGAAGGGTCGTACCTCCTTCCGTAATGGTCCCGCCAGGATACCCTTTCATCTCAATCAGCACAGTCTTCGCCCCGTGGCGAGCCGCGGCGATGGCTGCCACGACACCCGCTGTGCCACCACCCGCTACGACAACGTCGAACTTCCTGGCGGGGAGTTTCTTCCCGGGTTCCTCGTAATAATCTCCTGATAGGTTATGAGACTTTGACGGGCCGCTGTTCGCGGGACCTGCCATCAGGCTCACGCCAAGAATCAAACTACTCTTTGTGAATTCTCTCCGTTTCATTTTTATTTTATTTTACAGATTTAAGTTACTTTGTTTATAATAGGACGGTACTTTCAACCAGGCATAGTTTATTGCATAACCCCGCAGGTGCATCACAGTCATGGATCTCTTCCTCGTTCACAAAGCGGCTTTAAGCTCCTGACGATTACTTTCTTTTTCTTTAGTTGCACTTGCAGTAAAAATAAGTACTATTGCTGCCATTGTAAGAATATTTTTTTGTACTCATCTGCTAATGCATTACCGGATTCCTTTCTTTTTCAAGAACCAGCACCCAATCCTGAGGAGAAGGAACATTCTCTTGAAATTCTGCGGGGTCATTTGTCTCATTCTTTGGTCCTGCTATTGCTTTTATAATACCCTGATCAAATTTTCGTCCTGTAGCCGGATCGAAATAGAAAACCTGCCAGTTAACAGAAGGATCGAGGTTCTTAACTACCGGACCACTCCAGTTATATATATTTCGCCGGGGCATATAAATGATTCTCACTTCACCGGGAATTCCTGCAGCAAAACTGCCTTCTTCTACCCACTCAGGATGTGATTCAAACTGTGACCATGGATATTTTTCCAGTAGTTTTTTGCCAATGCCGAGTTGAGTTGACCCGGGGTAATTCATACCCTCTTTCCAGGTTGTCAGGTCATACACAGGTGTTATTCCCGGATCTCCTTCTATGCTTGCCTGCCAGACTCCGGCTGCACCATATGTATGACCGGCTGCGCCGCTAAGCATAAAGCTCCAGAACATATGACGCTGTATATATTGAAAATTTGTTTGCATGTGACCTTCGTAGCAGGCCTCACCGCAAAGAACCGGTCTTTTTGGTGACATTTCAAAACATGACTTCATCAAATCAAAAGTACGGTTCACTGTTTCCATACCGTTATGGCCAATGGCCAACATATCGAAATCAAACATAGAATTGTCCTTCAACATTTTCCGGGGGTGCCCGGGAGCGTGGTAACAGAGAATATGATTGTAGGGATCTGTATCTTTAATGTATTCCGCCAGTTCAGACCATGGTCCGTATGAGTCTTTTACTTCACCTCCAACCATCCATATAGAGGGATATGCACCGTACCTGGCAATGATGTTCCTCCAGTGTCGCTTAAAGCCTTCAAATCCCACCTGATCAAGCGTGCTCCTGCCTCCACCTTGCGGACGTCCCCACCCGCCGACAATTACCGGAACTATCCCGTTATCAACGAGATGTTTAATACGTCGGTCGGCATAATCAAAGTAGGCAGGATTCATAAGGCTAAAATCTATTAAATCGTAAGGTTTTCCACCTTCGTTCTCCCAGCGGGCTTCCATCATATCCTCATCAGGGTATGGACCGCAAACGATCTGTACAACATTAAATCCCTTGGTCTTACGGTCGGCCGTCAGTTCCTGAAAACCTTCCCAGGTCATGCGTTTACACAAACCTTTCCACCAGGTATCGCCCAGCCACAAAAAAGCCGTTCCGTCGGCATGTTCAAAAAACCTTTTGTTTTTACTTATTTTAAGGAATCCATGCTTTAGCAAAGCGTTTTTACCCTGGTAAGGAATAACTTTAAAACTTTGTTTTCTGCCAATGAAGTCAGGATTCCCTTTATCAGAAGATTCCGGATAATAAGTATATTCACCTATGACAGGTGGAGCAAAACGTACAGTCCATTTGTTATCTCCTGCCCAAAAAGCCGGTACAATCCATTTGTTATCTTCACGTTCAAAAACAACATTCACTTCTACTTCCGAAAAAGGATTATTGTATTCTTTTGTTGTTTCCCATGAAGCTTCGAAAACTGTCCATTGCTCAACTTTATTTACTTTACATGATGTAAGACTTAGTGAAAGGAATAATGTATATACCAATATTTTCATTTGTTTTTGAATTACCTCTTACTTAACGGGTACGTGAACAATCAATAGTGAATGAGGGGATAAATCAGTGACACCATTACTGAAAGCAATCTCCACCTTTTTGGGAATCACACGATTAGGATGGTTAATGTCGTTATAAGAATCTGGTGAATCTCCGGTAAGCAGGCTTGCCTTATATTCTCCATCCAATAACTTATCACCAAATTTTACAGTGCAGGAAACTTTTTCAGAAGGGTGACGATTTATCATGACTATTGCCCAGTTTTCTCCTTTCCTGTCAACCGTAGCTATAGCGTCAACAACAGAGATTGTATCTTGCCCGCAGGCAAGCCCATCTGCTGTAACTTCTGTTTTACATACCTGCTCCTCAAGCTGGTTGACATACATTGAAAGTGTATGGAAATGAGTACGCCTGACAATACCATCAGGATGAACATATAAGGGTCCACGTGTGTTTACAATCGGGGCGATATTGGCCATCTCAACATCTTCTGAATGCCTGAGGCAGGTATTCAGGAAAGATGCCGAGAATAACGCATCCGCCATATTATATTGAGAAGCAATGCTGTTATTCTCCCTGGCCTTTACCAATTTTTTTACTTCTGGATCGGAGTAGTCCTGCACTGACTTCCTGGGGAATCCGGGATGATGCCAACCCCGAAGATTCCATTCATCGAAGGCTATCTTAATTCGTCCCCGGTAGCCGGAATTTTCAAGAATACTTATGAATCTGTTAATTCTCCTCTCAGGATTCTCAGATTTAATTATACAAGAAAGATAATCCGGCATTTCGTTCTTCTCATGAAGCCTGCCAAGCGGGTAACCGTGAATTGAAATATAATCGAGATACCGGCCAGCCATATCAAGTAAATGCGGTGCATAGTCTTCGTTTGAAGCAGCCGACAGTTGTATCTGAGGATCCACCTTCTTCATAGCCTCTGCTGCTTTCAATACGAACTGCGCCCACTGCTCCTTAGGTTTGTGTCCGATTTCCCACGCCCCATAGTTTTCGTTACCAATACTCCATATCCTGACATCCAGGGGCTCAATAGTACCGTTTTCAATTCGCAATTGTGAGTAATCACCACTGGTACCATTGGTGTATTGAACCCAGTTGCACATCTCTTCCACTGTACCGTTTCCGGCGTTCGTGCATATGTAAGGTTCACACCCTACCAGTCTGCAAAACCTGACAAACTCATCAGTGCCGAAAGTGTTTGGCTCACGCACTCCCCAGGCCATATCATCTGTTGGTGTACGATCCATGCCAACACCTCTTTCCCAGTGATAACCACTAACAAAGCACCCACCGGGCCAGCGTATAACAGGTATCTTCAATTCCTTTAATGCTACTATCACATCCTTGCGAAATCCGTTATCATCAGAAAGCGGTGATCCTGGATCATAAACCCCTCCATAGATCTGCCTTCCAAAATGTTCGAGGAATCCTCCGAAGATCATCGGATTGTAGCTTATTGCCTGAACATCAGTTCTAATACTAATAGTAGCCTGGTTAGGCTGCTTATGCTGTTCTGTACATGCAACTGCGATTAAAAACAAAAAGCTACAAAATATTGATCTTTCAAAAAACGGGGAATGTGGCATTTGTCTCATCTCTAAGTTTTTTTACATATATCATTAAACTATATTATCAAAAATATTTTCCTTTAGCTTAATATTATAGAATTACCGGATTTTTATCTTATTAGCAGCCGGTTTTATATTTTTAAATGGTCCGGGCACCGGGTTTTTCTTATTCCGTTTTAACCCGAAAAAATCTTTATCCATGGTGATTGGATATCCGCTGGTCGTTTCAAAATACTGGTTGCTTATCCTCGTCTTCCCCAGAATGTCAATAGTTACTATTTGATTTTTCATATTAAATACGCTTTCATCACAGGTTAAGTAAAGAAAAAGACTGCCATTTTCATCTTCCAATTTGATTTTTGGGTTGAAGGACGCCTCCTCGACAAAATTTTTTTCTTTAATATAAGGCTTTGCACCATTCAGGTAAACATTTCCATTGATATAAACCGGAAGTTTAGCTTTTTCATATTTTTCCAGACCTTCACCTGCAAAAACATTATTATAATACCGGTCATCACCTCCGGGGATATCACTGAGAGTGATCTTTGCAGTTGTATGGGGTTTAAAGACAGGCGTGGTTCTTTCTTCAGTACCAAAGCGTACTTTTCCTGCTACTAAATTATGAACATAAGCTGTGCCGGTTGATAAATTTCTGATTCCAAAAGGTGACAGGAAAATATTGTTATCCACCAATACAGGTCCGTGATTTACTTCAAGAAACAGGTCCTGATGCATATTATCGTAGCATATGTTATTGCTTATCCTTGTGCCCTGAGCCATCCAGTCCAGCCATATGCCTTTATATGAATTATGTATATGGTTTTTTTCAATAACCATGTCGATAGCTGCATGTATTTTTATTCCACCCATTTCGAAACCGGTGAATTGCCTTTTGATATATATGTCATGAATATGATTATTAGATATGGTACTGAATATAGCCCCAAGGCTTCCGCATATACCTGCCTGTTCACAATAAAATATTTCATTATTCCTCACAATATGAGATCCTACAAGGTTTCTACTCCAACCTGATTTAATTACCTTATCCACTACCTCATTATATAGCCTGACACCGTCGGGAACCCTGCCATTTTCAGCCGGATCGCCAACATTATTTCCGCTTTTTCTATCTTTTCCAAGTGTTATTCCTGCACACCGGGAGTTACTGATAATATTATCTTCGATGATCCATCCTTTACTCCAGTTTGTTCCTATAATCCCTATCTGTTCGGCTGTAGGTGGCGACCAGGGTGTAGCTGCCTGAGTTAGAAAAAATCCGCGTACAGTGATATAATTTACTCCTGTTTCAGTTGGGTAAAAGCAAGTTTTCCGGACATTTATTTCCACTTTCTCCTTATTAGGGTCGTACTGATGAAAATTTGCATAGATATATGTTCTTTCATCATCTGTTTCACAAAACCAGGTATAATCCGAGCCCTTCCTATTCTCATGCTTAATGGGATTCAGTACCTGCTCAATAAGATCTTTCTCATAGAGTGATTTTTCATTAAGATAAACCTCTCCGGTATGATGTTTGCGCTCCCCGGGGAAAAACCAATCCCCGCTGATAACATCCATGTATGGATTATACTCACCAAAGAAACTTTTTGGGATAGATACCTTCCATATACTGCCTTTGAACCTGGTCCAGCCTTTTATCACCTCGGAACCCCGTATCTCTACCTTTTCTCCTTTTGCCGCCTGGTAAATGATCCGTTCAGCATGAGAAGTACCTCCCCTGAGGAGATTAACATATTCCCTGTAAATACCTTCGTGGACGGTTATGATATCACCTGGCTTAGCAATATTTGCTGCAGCCTGTATTGTCAGGAAAGGTGATTTAAGGCTTCCTTCGTTTGAATCATTACCTGATTTTGATACATGATACTCTCTGGCAAAAAGCAGAATATTAAAACATAATATTACTAATGTTAGTAGTATTCGTTTCATATGTTAACAATTATT